>Ga0209208_10011501_pt1 | contig 11326 bp, 14 predicted proteins | sample S1TSphfallax_3_FD_187694 | JGI IMG/M metagenome (GOLD analysis project Ga0209208, IMG submission 187694) | Host-associated microbial communities from peat moss isolated from Minnesota, USA - S1T2_Fd - Sphagnum fallax MG (SPAdes) (version 2) | ecosystem: Host-associated > Plants > Peat moss >...
AAGGTTAGTCTATAAGGCCTTCAAGTCATTACGAGTGTTGAAATGAGCCTAGTTTAACTCATTGTACTTGTGTTGTAGAGCTTCAACCCTATTGATTGCCCTTTTAGCTTCAACATTTTTGGTAACCAAGTGCTTATTACTTGTTTATAATTTAAAGAACTGGGTTTTCACAATAGCCAAGTATTTATATTTGTTCCATAGGGCTTGTTTATGGCTAACCAATTCCAGGCAACGAGCTTGTAGTTGGTTGTTAGTGTTCTCTAACAAGTTCTCAACAATATTGTATTTGGTTCTCAAATCAATTAGGTTGTTTATTGTTTAAAGTCAAGCTTGGGCAACTAAAGTTGTTTGCTCAAAGAAAAGTGTAACCTATTTCAAGCTTTTGTGTTGAGCATAAGCTTCTAATGTCTAAGGAAAAATATAAATAGGTCTAATGAAATGGTTCAATAGGTTTAGTTTGAACTTGTTGAACTGGTTTGGTACTTGTTAATAACGGGTTGCTAACCTATTTTGTAGGAATAAAAGTTTCTTAAATAAGTAAAAGCTCTTGATTTGGTATTTGTTCAAAGTCAAGTTCACTTTGATACTCCATGAACTGGTCACTTTCCATCTTTATTGATTCATCATCTTGCTGCATAATAACATCAAATTCCATGTCCTCATCACTTCCCTCCATAATCACTATTCACCGATGGGTGCGAGGTTTTTTCTTCAATGGTGAATTGGTCAATTATGGACTCAATTGGTCCTTGGGTGTTGACAGCTCAGTTTGTATTTTCACCTGATGTGACTCTCGAACTAGTCATGGTGATGTGTTAGCTAAGTGTATTAATCAACATTCACTAATGAATTACTCCTTGGTCACAACCTTAATAGAAGGTTCTCTAGATTGCTCCACAATAAACTTCTTCTTTATATCCTAAATCGGTTGTGGTTTTAGATAATCAACAAATGTATCTTCCTCTAACAAGGGGGGAGTGTCGTAAACATATTTCTATAACTAGTCCATAGTAACAAGTTGTTGCCTTCCTATCAGGTGCTACTAACCCTACTGCAATTTACTTTTGGTGATTAGTCCATCGAATCAGTTTTATTAACATTTGTGTCAACTTAATGGAACACCAATTAATCTTCTTCCCCTTGTTTGCCAAATTTAGAATAATGGCAATGTAATTATTGAAATAAATTAACCCTTCTCATTGGTAAATGATTTGCAGAATTGCTGCAAATGTGGCATGGTATTCCTCCTTCATTTGAATGTCACTCCACTATTTTTTGTTAACAAACACATCCAATCCAACTATGTTCATGAAAGTAACTTGGGCCTGCTTGACTAATGCATTTACTACATGAATCGTTCCTTCAACATTAATTCCAAATTGCTAAACAATTAACATTTGGTCAATGGTGATATTTTCACCATAAACAACTGCTCTAATGTGTCCATCCTCTGTGGACTCCTAAGTGTGTAAAAATTCCTTTAATAGGTTTGGTAATGGAATTATCCAATGTATAGTAAATAAGCCACCAAACTAACTTGTTCTGCCCATTATCATTATGAAGGTCCCATCTAGATCCATTAAAGCATTTTAAAAAAATCTTTTGTTTTAGTAAGTGTTGATGAAAAATCCACCAATTATTCAACTTCAACAAGTTATTCAGCTTCTTTTTATACCTCTGTAGTTTTCTTTTCCACTTATTTTTCCTCCTCATAATGTAAGTGTAGGAGGTGAAAATTGTCTTCGAAGGTTTCATAATGTTTTTCAACAAGTTCTTCTCCCACAATAGCAAGATGTCTCAATGCCTCAATTTTTTTTAAACCTATGTCATTTTCTTCCCCATATTTCATTATTCTCTTGAAATACAAGAGGTGGCCTTGATGCAAGTTGTTCAATGTAAATTGCACCAGTTGTTCAAAAAGCTTCCTCTTTACTTATCTACAATTCTCTTTCCTCTCCCTCTTTTTCTTCTCTTTGTCTTCTCAACTTTGCCTCCCTCTTCCTTGCTCTCTCTCAACCGATCCAAGGCATTCATTGTTTCATTTTGGTGGAACAAAAGATATAAGGGAATCTAGAATGAAAAAATGAAAAGACACTTTTAGGGTACACCGATTCTTTGTACTACATCCATTGAACAAAAAGTGGTGGCGCTTGGAAAATGACACAATTTTTAGGGCATAATTTCCTTAAGAAGTTGACAGCTATCATTAGGTTTATAGTACACCATTACTTTGCGTGGAATTAGGGATAACTGGTAAGTTTCCAACCAATTGCCTCTTCAATAAGTCATTGATACCCGTTCCACCCAATTCTAGATTAGATAAATCATGGTATGTTATTCTTTCAATCAAGTTGTCAGCTATCAAACCTTTAATGTTAACATAAACTAGATCTTCTACAAATAAGTTACTATAATAGTTTGTCTCAATTGGTTCCTCATTTAACATGTTATTATAATGAATTACTTCAACTACTAGTTTGGTGAATAAGTTATAAAAAATATGGGTTGCTTCCATTGGTTCCTTTGGTAAAAAACCACTAGGCTTAACTAAAACAAGTCAAAGTGTGTGATCCTCCACAAACCTTTAAGGTTTCAACTTGTTAATGTTAACCAATGTTGGATTATGATCAGATTTGTCAATGGTTATTAATAGTATTGTATTGTTTGGTAAATAATATCGGATCCTATATGGTCCAAACCATTGTCTTTGAAACTTAGGATTAAGCGCTTTGATAGCCCTTACAAACCATAAAACAAAATATCCAAACTGGTATCTTGACTCAATGTACCAATTTTGGGACCATAACGACTAGTTCCACTAGTTACAAGCTACCAAGTCTTGTGCTACAAATTGATTTTCTTGGAGTTTCTCTAGTTCTGATTGTTGATTAATTAAAACTCTAACAAGTGTAAGGTCATAATTCTATCATAGTTTGGATGGTAACAAATACTCTATAGGTAGTAATGGGTGTAATCCATAAACAAGTTGGAATGGAGTATGACCAATTCCAACTTTAAAAGCTTCCAACTTTATTTTCTATAAGAAAATAAAATTGTGAACATGTATTCATCCAATCATTTTGGTTTTCATTCACCAATTTTGTGAACAACATACTGAAAACTTTATTAATAAACTCAACTTTTTCGTTCCCTTATGGATAATAGATAGTAAAACCAGTCTGTCTTAAGATGAAATGATCAATTAAGTAACAAATAACATAATTAATGAAATGTGTACCTTGTTCAATAACAATAGGTAAGGACAACCAAACTAAATAAGAATGTGGTCACACAACAATTTTTTGCAATAACAACAACTATGTTAGAACACAAAGCTTTTGCCTCCACCCACTTGGTAGCATAATTAATGGCAACTAGAATGTACCAATTGCCAAAATAATGACTCACCAATTTAATAGGTCCAATAAAATCCAATCCCCATTTTTGGAAAGGTTTTTTAGGAATAGTAGTGATTAGCTTCCCCATGTTTTGGGCTAATAGGTTACCTATTCGTTGGCATAAATCATAGGTTTGACAAAATTCATGAAAATCTTTGTTCATGGTTGGCCACCATTAACCGACATCAAGAATCTTCCTCGTAATAATGTTTGAGGAAAAGTGTCCTTCAATTCCATTATGTAACTCTTGTAGTATAATTGGTACCTATTCTAGTTGTAAGAAATGATGGAACTTGTTATCTTGTCCAAATTTATAAAGTATTCCATCCTATAACACAAATGGCTTACTTTTCTAAACCAAATATTATCTATGTGAAATAGTAAATTTTTCTGGCATTCTCCCTTTTAATAGGTACAATTATACACACTTTGTAACCAATCTAGCTGTAAAATGAATAGGTGAGCATCAATGGTCTGATCAAGTACACCAACCAGTTTTACTTGGTTGGGCAACTTATTTAATGTATCTGCCATTAAATGGGATCTACCAAGTTTATAAACAATTTTGAAGTCACACTCCAAAAATAACAATAACCATTTAACTATTTACCAAAAAATTGTGGCTTGTTAACTAAATACACAAGAACCATGTGGCCAACATAAAATATAAATTAGTTACCCAGTAAGTATGTCTGAATTTGTGTAAGGCATAAACCATAGCTAAGGCTTTTCTTTTAGTAGTAGTATAATTCTTCTCAATTGAGTTCAGTAATTTGGAAGCATACATAACCGGTTGATCAAATTTATTTCTTAGGTTTTGGGCAAGTATAGTTCCTACTACTAACTAGGATGCATTTGTGTGAACATGAAACTTAAGCTCCTATTTTGGATTAATCAAAATAAGGGCTTGTATATAATGGTTTTTAATTTCCTCCCAAGTAATTTAACATTTTGTGGTTCATTCAAAAACTTCAAACTTCTTGAATAATTTTGTGATTGGTGACATGATAGAGGCAATTTTTTTGATAAAACACTTGTAAAACTATGTTATTCCATTAAAAACTTGGATCTACTAAGGGGTAATAAGTATTGGCATGTTTACTAAGGCTTTAACCTTCTTAGGATCCATAACTTTCCTTGCTTTAAATACTATGAAACCTAGGATAATTCCTAAAAATACCATGAATGCACATTTGTTTGGGTTAAAATTCATACCAAACTCTTTACATTCAACGAAACATTTCTTAAGCTTTTCAAGGTGAATTAACAAGTCATTGAAAACTATAAAATCATCAATAAATATTTTCATGAATACATCAATGTACTCATGAAACGTTTTGGTTATTACCCTTTGATAGGTAGGTAATCCATTTTTGACACCAAATGGCATCACGACCCACACAAAAGCCCCCTAATCAGTAATAAAGGTTTTTTTGTGTTGGTATTTGGTTACACTTGAAATTTGATGATATCCTGAAAATTCAACCATAAAGGTATAAACTTCATGTCTAGCAACCATATTAATAACCTTATCAATAAAAGGCAATGGGTAAGGATCTTTCTTTGTTGTCGCATTGAGTTTCTTGAAAGCCACATAGATTCTTAATTTCTCATCCTTTTTGGGAACAACCATTATTAGAGATAGCCAAGTTGCCTCCTCAAATGGTTTGATAAAACCAACAACTAATAAATTTTTTATGTCTTGTTTAACAATGGCAACATATTTAGGATTCAACCGGTACCTTGTTTGATGAGCATGTGGTACTATGGTATCCAATTCAATCCTATCTTGAATAATCTTTGGTGGGATACCTTTTAGGTCTTTATATGTCCATGCAAATACATCTTTGAACTCCTTTAGAAGCTCAATTAGCTCATCTATGAAACCGATTTAAATGCAAAGTTCATTTTCACTTGTTGCACATGATCCTTTGTACCCAAATTGATTTTGGTTAGTTGCTCCTCTTTAGTAACTACCCAACCTATTATGGTTATATCTTATACTCATTCTTGTATAAGAGTTTCATCAATGATCATTTCTCCAACCTTTAGATGAAAGAAAGTTTTAGGTAAGTGTTGTTTGATAGTATTAGGAGGTGTAGTTAGGTTGATAACTAAAACACATATTGGTTCAACATGTTGTTTTGGAATTGATTCTATTATACTAAAATATGTTTTTTGGATTGGTTTAAAAACCAATTCAATATGAGTAGATACTTCTATGGTTCTTATTGAAAACATGTCAAACTTTATAGCAAACATTACATTCTCCTCTTCATTTGATAATCTAGAATGGAAATCATAACATATTAAAGCTTATAGTTTCTTGGTTTGAACACCAAGTTTCTTGGTCATAGGTATGGTTCTTACTGTACATGTTCCCTATATAGTAATAATATTGGTTCCCCAATCATGGGATATTTTTGCGTCTCTCAACCATGGACATCCAAGCCACATTGAATAGTTAGAATCTAAAACACTATTGTTGATAACAGTGAATGTAATAGTATAAGGAATACCATGAACAAATATCATCACATCCCTGATAAGACCAAGTGGTTTGGCTATAGTTTGATTTGCCATACATAGGTTGTGAGGTGCTAGATTAGGTTTTGGTAAACCTAATTGTACTTTCAGGTTTTCGATGATGATATTGTACTATTACAACTCAAGGTTTTTTGACTGGGTTTCTTAATCAAAAAATAGTCAAAAGTGACAAGTGTCAAAAAAACACCCTGTCAATATGGACAAGTCATTTTGTACATGTTCAATGCTACTAGATAGTCAAATTGGACCTTGTCATTTTGAATGGCGGAGTGACTAACAAAATGACTAACTATTTGAATAATGGATAGTGGACCATTTGATTGGGTCAATTTTACACATAAATTAAAATCATTTTTTGGATTATTATTTTTTAAATCAATAAGTAGGTAGGTAGGTAGGTAGTAAATAGGTTTAGGTAGGTCAAAAAAAGGCATTTAGGTAGGTAGGTGCTAGCCTAGCCTACCTAACCTACTTATGTAACTTAACCTAACTACCTTAGCCTTTTCAACATGCACATAGGTTGTAAATATAAAGAATTGAACCCCAAACCTTCCCAATGATAAACCAAGTCCTTATCAATGGATTACAACATCAAAGGTGTTCAACATTTATCAACTTTTTTATTTCGCATGTTCATTTCACATCATGAAACATAATGGCTAAACCTAGGTGACAACTAGTGGTTAAATTTAATAATTTAAAATAATGGTTAAATCTGATGGCTAAATTCAATGCTTTAAAGTATTGGTTAAACCTAGTGACTAAATTTAGTGACTTAAAGTAATGTATCAACTTAATGGTTAAACTCATTGACTTAAACTATTGGCAAAATTTAATGTTTCAACCTAATGGTTAAATTCAGTGACTTAAATTATTGGCAAAATTTAATGCTTCAACCTAATGGTTAAATTCAGTGATTTAAACTATTGGAAAAATTTAATGCTTCCATCTAATGGTTAAATTTAGTGACTTAAACTATTGGCCAAATTTAATGCTTCCACCTAATGGTTAAATTCAGTGACTTAAACTATTGGCCAAATTTAATGTTTCCACCTAATGTTTAAATTCAGTGACTTAAACTATTGGCCAAATTTAATGCTTCCACCTAATGGTTAAACTTAGTGATTTAAACTATTGGCTAAATTTAATGCTTCAACTTAATGGTTAAACTTAGTGACTTAAACTATTGGCTAAATTTAATGCTTCAACTTAATGGTTAAAGTTAGTGACTTAAACTATTGGCTAAATTTAATGCTTCAACTTAATGGTTAAACTCAATGACTTAAACTATTGGCTAAATTTAATGCTTCAACTTAATGGTTAAACTCAATGACTTAAACTATTGGCTAAATTTAATGCTTCAACTTAATGGTTAAATTGAATGACTTAAACTATTGGCTAAATTTAATGCTTCAACTTAATGGTTAAATTGAATGACTTAAACTATTGGCTAAATTTAATGTTTTAACCTAATGGTTAACTCAACAACTTAAATTATTAGTTAAATTTAATGGCTAAACCTAGTGGCTAAATTTAATGACTTAAATTATGAACTAAACCTAATGCTTACATTCAATGATTTAAACCATTGGCTAAACCTAATGGTTAAACTCAATGATTCAAAGTAATGGTTAAACTTAATGGCTAAACTTAGTGATATAAAGTAATGGTTAAACCTAGTGGCAAAACCTAATAACTAAACTTAGTGGTTTAAAGTAATGGTTAAACCTAAAGGTTAAGCTGAATGACTTAAAGTGATGGTCAAACCTAAGTGGCTAAACTCAATGATTTAAAGTAATGGTTAAATCTTATGGTTAAACTCAATGACTTAAACTAATGGTTAAACCCTATGCCTAAACTTAGTGGCTTAAAGTAATGGCTAAAACTAATGGTTAAATTTAGTGATTTAAAGTTAAACCTATTGGTTAAACTCAATGATTTAAAAAAATGGCTAAACTTAGTGGTTAAACTTAATGGCTAAACTTGGTGACTTAAATTAATGGTTAAACATAATGGTTAAACCTTGATCAAACTTGGTGACTAAATATAATGGTTAAACATAGTGGTTAAACATAATTGATAAACCTAATGGCTAAACATTATGGTTAAACGTAGGTTATATTTAGAGGTTATATTTAGAGGTTAAACTTAGGTTATACCTATTGGCCAAACTTAATGGTTCCATGTAGGCTAAACCTAGTGCCAAAATCTGTGGCTAAACTTTTAATGGTTAAATTTAAATTAAACCTAATGGTTAAACATAGTGGTTAAACCTCATGGTTGCATCTAGTGGTTAAAATTAAGTAGGTAAGTGGGTGGATAAGTAGGTAAATAATATGTAGGTAAGTGGGTAGGTTATATAAAGGTGAAAAAATAGGTAGGCATGTAGGTTGGTAGGTGAAAAGGTATAGGTAAATAGGTTGGAGGTAAATAATGGGTAGGTGGGTGGGTGGGTAATAGGTAAGCAAGTAGTTAACTAAATAAATAGGTGGATGAATAAGTAGGAGGTAGATACATAGGGTAATAGACCATGTCATATTTGACTAAATGTTCAACTTGACTAAAGACCATTAGTCATTTTTACTAAGGATCATTGGCCATTTTGACTAAGTGTTCAAGTTGATTAAGGACCATTGGTCATTTTGATTAAAGTTCTTTGGCCACGTTGATTAATTGTTCAACTTGACTAAAGACCATAGGCCATTTTAATTAAGGTTGTACAATTTTACTATGTGTATCTCATCATATAAACCACTATAATCAAATTGATCAATCAACACTTACATGTGTCATTCAAGTCCTAACCTTTAGTCAAAATGTACATGTCCATTAGTCAAAATGATAAATTAATCAATTTGAACATCTTGAAAAACCATGATTTGTAGTAATGTTAATTCTAAAACCTCCATCAATTAACACATCATCAATAATTATTTTACCAATTTGAATTTGAACTATTACCATCTAATGGTCAATAGTTTCTATTACACATGCAAGTTCAAATTGTACCAATTAAACAAGTTTAACTAATTTTTAAATGTATATTTTGATGTTTAACACAATCCTCAATAGTTGTTCAAGGTCGATGACATACTTGGTTTCCTTAACTTGAGAGTTGATGTCTCTCAAAATTTCCTCCAAATTATTTTTAAAAAAGGTAAATTGTGAAGTCAACTGAACATGTTGCTAGCAATGAGTTGATTCACTGGTTTTAGCAAACCCGCCCAATTCAAATGAAGTAGTCCATTAAATTCAACATGTGCTTATGGTATTGAGTCACTTGCCTGTAACTCCTTGATAGTGTGAACAAAGAAATCACGCATTTGTTCTTTAATTTGCCAATTAACAATTGCATTTGCCTTCATCGGTTCACTTTCTTTAAGCACCTGTTGTTATGGTATTTGATTACATTTCATGACAACAACAATTACATTAACTAGTTTATTATCAAGTTTAGAAGATTTTGTTGATGTAGTAACAATAGTGGTTGGTTCAGTTCAAAACATGTTTTGAACTTTTGTTTTTCTAAGACAATCAAGTGCATAATGTTCAAAGCTAGAACAAATAATACAAGGATATTTAATGGTATTCCAGTTGGTTTAATAGACTATGTAGTAATTTCAATTGCTAGTTCAATAACTTAAGTGGAAACAACAAGCATTGCAAGTTTTTCTTTGTCCCTATTTTGACATGTTTATTTAGCATGACTAGTTTTACCACAATTTGAATAGGTAAGTGGTTGTTTACCGGTAGTATATATAATTATAAGTTGTGCAATTGGTTTAGATTTTGGCTGGGTTATCAAGGTATTGTAATTTACTATGATGGGTATATTTTCACTATAACAAAAGATGTTCCTATACACTAAGCGATTTCATTGGATTATGAGTGAATTCATTAGTTATATTGAACAGAACTTAAAGGGGAAATAGTGAATTCACTAGTCTAATGAATGGGGACCAATGAACTACACCCACATTTTGTAGTTATGTTTCATCACAAATAACTACAACTTCCTTATGCTTAATAAATGTATTTCTTGCCATACCTGATGTTGCTAATTTAACATATGGTTACAAACCTACTTTGAATATAGTAGTTAAGAACACATCAATAGCCTTTACTTGCAAACAATTAACAAGTTTGAGCAAACGTTTATAATAAACTTCCACCCATTCACCAATTTATTATTGGAAGTTTTTCAACTACATGTAGATTTTTTTATCATTCTTCATAATTCAAAAAGGTTTGCAAAATGTTTGTTCCAATTCAAAAATGCAATTGGGATGATCTTGTACAAGGTTTTTGCACCACTCCAAAATATTGTCTCGTAAAGTGACATTAAACAAGTTGATGATATCAGCCTCCATAGTTTCCCCATTAACTATATTTGCTTTTTTTGAAAACTTTGATGTGAGCATTAGGATCAGTATACTTCACATATGTTGGATATTGAAGTTTTTGATAGGGCAATTTACTAATTGGTTTAAATCGAATAGTAACCAATGGGTACCATGGTGGCATAAACATCCTTGAATCAGGCATTAGCCATCCATAAAATCTAACAAGTGGATTAAGTGACAGTCCTCTAGGTGGATCTTGGTTAAACAATCTTCCATTAGGCGAACTTATAGGTGGTACCCTATCTAGTTGTGGATGTAAATTAACCCTTCTTGGGGTTGAAATGAAGCATCATTACCATGGATAAGTGGTCCATTGGCAACAAATATGTTCATAGGTAGAGTTTTAGGCACTATTTGTGGAACAAATACACCCCTAGAAATGAGATTTGGTTGTTTTAATCTAGAAGTTGTTATTTAAACATGATACTAAATTTGTTTTAGTTGCTCAATAGGTGGCACTGCTTTTGTTTGGGTAATACTGGCTACATATTTATCCTTTCTTCTAATTGGATATGGTAAAGCTCTAGGTTGTCATGCTATCAATGGTGTAACATGTTGCTGCCAACTTAAAATTATTGATTAACTAATGTTGGGTGAATAACCAAACTTGGCTATGATCAAATTTGTGGCATGGTTACACAAACTTGAATCGTTGGTGTGTTCGTCATGACAAGTAGTAGAGAAGTTTTTGAGTTCTTCTTTCATTAATTGCCTCAATTTATCATCCACAAAGGGACAATTCTTGAATTCATGTCCAAGCTATTGACAATATGCACATGTTAATGTAATTTCAATGGTAGGCTATGAGGTTATAACCAGTATACTTCGTTGAACAAGTGGTTGTTCAATGGTTCCCATAACAAGTATATTCGATCAAACACCTTGAGTGATAGGTTGTGTTTGTCAAACAACAACATGTATTATGATTGCATCTACTGGTTCTACATGTTATTGAAAACTAGATCAACATGAAGGTCT
>Ga0209208_10011502_pt1 | contig 11325 bp, 6 predicted proteins | sample S1TSphfallax_3_FD_187694 | JGI IMG/M metagenome (GOLD analysis project Ga0209208, IMG submission 187694) | Host-associated microbial communities from peat moss isolated from Minnesota, USA - S1T2_Fd - Sphagnum fallax MG (SPAdes) (version 2) | ecosystem: Host-associated > Plants > Peat moss >...
GTGGAGTCCCGGGACTTTGGGAGCTCATAACTCCCGACTGCGAGATCGGATCGCGACGAGGTCTAAACCGAACTTGTAGCCCTCGTCGAGATCTTTCCAACGACGTATCGCACTCCCAATTCGGACTCCGGGAAGAGGTCGATTCCCGACTTTTAGTGGTCGGGAGTCAAACTGCCAGTTTGACTCCCGGCCTTTCTTTTGCCCATAACTTGGGCGACAGATGTCCAAATGCCCAATGCGAGGGCATTTTCGACATCTACGCTTCAAGACCTTTCTAATGACACCAAGAACACCCCAATGCGAGGTGTTTTGGGTCCTGCTGTCGAGCTCTAAACATTCGGGAGTCCCGGAGGACTCCAAGTCCCCAACTTTTGCAAGTGTTGGGCTTCACCCTCACACTTGGCCAAGTCAGGGTTACGACACCGTGGCTCGTCCTAGCACCAAAGGTGCTCTAACTTTGCACTAACCACTTTGTGTGGGTTGTGTGCAGGCCTGTGTGAGTGAATAAGCTTGTCACTTCTTTCTAGTCCCATCCCGGAGCTGCAACACGCCCCTCTACCCCTCCAAGTGTTGTGAGCTAGGGAGTGGCTCCAAGTTCCAACTCTTTCCGCATTGCCGCATACTTGGACCCTCAAGTGGGTCTACAAGGAACTTGGGAACGCGTCATAAGCAAACTTCATTAAGAAAATTTGAGTCAATTTGCATGGATAAATGATAGGTACTTGATGGTTGATTGGGGTGCAAGGACCCAAATGTGGTCACAAGCTCCCCAACAATTTAGTGTAAATCCATTTCTCATGACATTTCCAAATATGGTGTTTTTTTATGTGGGTGTCCTTTCCTTCTTGTATTTGAGAGAACAACTAATATGAAATTACCATCATAAATATATCACCTATTGTAACTTGGAACAAAATAAAAAGCCACTTTATGAACAATGAAGGACTTCTTCCTTGGTGCTTCCATTGTGCAATGATATGAGTTGGTTGTTATGGTTGCTTGGAAATTTTGTGCTGTCCTTAACATTTTTAAGCATCTCGGCCAACACCCTGTATGTGGGCCTGTAACAATATTTATCACATCCAAAATAATGTGCAATTTATTTCCCAATCCTCACTAAAGAACATTAATTAGAGTGACAGTATAGAGTGAAGCACCTATTAAATGCCATCACATGACCTAGTCGTTGTGACTTGTGACCGGTCAATGAAAGATAATTATTTTGATTACTGCCCCTTTGGAGAGCCCTGGATGTTATGCACATTTACATGTGCTAACTCAATTTAACACTGTTTAGTGGTTGCACTTCATCCAAATTACTTTTTTTCCAACAAGAGTTTTCACATCATAAACGGAAGATGGAGTAAGAACATTCATGTGGGCATGTAATGGAGGTATCAACAAGGCATCACGAACACGCTGGCCCTGCCAATAAATAAGATGTTGTACATTGTGTACACACTCTGAACACCAAAAAACTTCGTTCCGATCTAAACAGTCTGAACACTTTCACCAAAAAGCCCAGTTCACGTCATGTGAAACCGGTTCTAATGAGGTAAAACTTCCAAAAGTTGGATCCAATGCGATAGACGCTGTCCCTGTGGGGACAGCGCCCAATAAAGTAGGGAAAACGCAGGCACCAGAACCCTGAGTTTGCTCATACAGGGGTGAGATTCAAGAAAAACTTGAGTTTCATCCTTTTTTTTATTTTTCCTGAGCGCCTCCACTGCTGCAACACATATTTTCACTGCTCCTACTTGCACAACTAATATAATTACTCTCGAACCTTGTGCATTAAATCTTGAGTTTCAGCATTTCATGCTGAGATTTAATAAAATTACCTTACTTTGTGGATACCACTGAAAGGGGATGGGGGTGAAAAGAGGCCCAAAGACAGGGTGACTCTGCAAATAACTCTAATGTTTCATAAGTAAAAGAAAACTGACAACTGACAAAAATTCAACTGACAAGAACAAAAGGTCAAAACTCCAATTTCAAAAATTCCATTCCAGTTTACATCATGAGATTCAGTCCCCCTGTTTGGACATTATTACTGAAAGTTGTGTTTTGGTACTACTCTCTTGGAAGAAGTTTGGCAAATATACATCAACCAAGGAGTCGACAACCAATTGAAGTAGTGCCTGGGCCAGTTTGACAGTCCATTGTCGCTCATTTTTATATTATTTTTATATTGGACAAAAATTGAAGTATAAATAGGAAATCAACAGAAGTTGAATATAATTAGCTAGAAACAAGCATCAGTTGTATTTTCTTGAAGTTAAGTGGGCTGAGAAGTCTACTTTCAGAGTAATGAAAGAGATAATTGCGGCCATGTATTTAGACATGTATCTTTAGATTACACAAGTATAAATCTAAAAAGACAAATGAGAATTCAAGCCTGAGCTCAGCACAGCTTTTCAAGTCATTTTGCTCAACCTTTCTGGTTACAACAGGAGCCAGATTTAGTTTTGAGCCTCTTTTCCACTCTCTAGTCAGACAAGGAAGATGACAATCCCAATATTATCCAAACTGTTGCTAAATTGATGACAATGGGTGGCCCCCATTTCCCTGGTTTTGTGCAGTGAACATTGAACATCTTTCATCCGGATTGAAACATGAACTTCATATTTTTCCTTTGGAAAACCCACAAGCATGTCGGCTCATGCAAGGATCATGATCATCAAGGATTCCCACATGCTTGACTTTGAATTCTTTTGAACAGGATGTCAAATCATGTGCGAAAAAAAAGCACCAATCATGACACATCCGAATCAAGGATATCCCTGGTCGGTTTTCTCTGCAGTTCTCTTGCACCCAATCTTTGGAAGGTTGACTGACATTGAGGAGTTCTGATGCTCTCCTTGATCAGATATTATAGTGACTAGTGGGTACCCGTGACCTTCGGGCACTGTGAAGTCCCCCGGTTTTTTAAAACTTGGTTCATGTTTTAGTTTTTTTAGAAACTTTTTTTTTAAAATGTGTTTTTTTCTTTTTATTATTATTTTTTATAATAAAAATAAAGTGTTTCTTTTTCACTTTTATATTTTTGTTTATTTGGATGCAAGTTTGAAGTTTGGAGAAAGAAGATACACCTCATTCTTTTTCAAGTAGGGTTTTTCTTCATTATTATAAGTTTTATTTTTTTTAGTTTTTTACTCTTTATTTGGTTTCTTCATTTTTGTAATTTAAAAAAAATAAAAAATTATTGTATTTCTCTTTCCTTGTTTCATTTGTTTCCATTCCTTTTTTATAGTTTTTGCGTTTTTACTTTTTTTTTTGTTTATGTTTGTTTCATGTTTTTATTTTTTCTATTTTTATTTTGTCTATCTTCATTTTTTTCTATTTTTATTTATTTATTTATTTTGTTTCTAGTGGGTACCCGTGACCTTTGGACACGGTGAAGTCCCCTGTTTCTTTAAACTTGATTCATATTTTAATTTTTTTTGGAAACTTTTATCTTTTTTATTTTTTATCTCGGATGATGGGACGGATGATGACGAATGACGGGACAGATGGATGGAAAGGACAACCAAACACCACCACAAGCGGACAAAACCAAGGATATTATATAAGTAGATATTAGCTTCTCTTTTTGTAAACATGTGATGGGAACTTGGAACATTCATTGTGCCACTTTTACATAATTACTTGGAATTTTCAATTGCACTTTCTTCATCAATTGAACTCCTGCCAACAAAGTGTGGGAATAATTTGATGAAGAAATCTTGAACCATTCGAACGAAAATTTCTCACAATTTTTTGAGATGTGTTTGTGGGGCACTTGTGATTCAACATTGAAAGTAGACAAACGAAGCATGGTGCATGGTTTAGAGCTTCAACAAGAGAAAAGGTGCACCATATGCTATCTTGCTTTACATCAATTGACAAATTGACTCCTATCATTGTTGATTCCTTTTAGTGAAGGAATGGTGCCCATCACAACAACTTTCAGCAAGCATCTTACCAAGGTGCTCAGATCACCAGGATTAGAATACAATCCAAGTCTCAAATTCTCAAAGCTATCTCAAACTACAAACAGATGACTGGAAGGTTTAAGATTTTAGCACATGATGTCTAGTCCAACTTGCAACCTCAAGGTAGTTCCACCCATACTTGACATTTGGCCCTGCAACAATAGTTCTCCTGTTCAAGATTACTTATTTACTCATATCAAGCCCTACCCATAAACATAAACCTGAACAATAAAATGTCAAAACTTACTAATAACAAATCATTTGGACCAGTCAATATATTTGAGCACTCAAGAGCAGGTGTTAAATTGTGCTGTGATGTTAGGCTGTGCAGTGGGTTCCAAGTGTCTCAACATTTTGAGCAAAAGTGTTGAACCCCAGCTATTTTATTGATGAGTCTGTCGTGCAAACTATTTGTGACCTTCATTCAAAACATGTTCTGCAATGTATTGGTGGAGATGTTCTAAGTTTGCATTTGTTTAGAACAAAAGAAAAACTCAAACATGTTTCTTTTATGTCTTTGAGTGTGTGATTACTTGTAGGCATCTGCTTGGTTCACCCCCCTTACTGTCTCGCAAATTGTTATTGGGATGTGCCAAATTTGCAAGTCCATTATAACAAAGGTTTAAAAGCTTGGGTAATTCCAACTAATGCCTACTATTCACCACGATTGCATACACAGACTTGTCAATTCAAACATCAAACTCAGGGTGGGGTGCAATCTATTTTTTGTCAAATTTTTCTTTTTTTTCTGAAACAGGTGGCCAAACTTAGCCCATTTTTAATATTTTAGCCGAGAGGGTAGTCACAGGTCTGTCTATTTGGTAACTATCCTCTTAGAACCTAAACTATGCTCTTAGAACCTGAAGCAGGGTGCTGTCTCATTTTAAACAGGTTCAGGTTCTCTAAGTAAATAACTATGATTTTATAAAATAATATATATATTTGGTTTTACATTTTAGAAAGCTATTGCATGCAATTAGTTGGACATAATTAGTATTATACAATCTTTACCTTGAACTAGTGCGGCCTGTGCCGTTGGCCCAAGTGTTACCACGTCCTCAATTGATTTTTCCTTCCAAAACCTGGTTTTTGGAATTTATTTGAATTTTCAGCAGCACAAATCACTTTAGAATCAATATCTCCCACATTCTGAATCCAACTCTTACCAAATAAATTCTATTAAATCTTGCTCATCAAGATCTTTCCAACAACACCAAAGACACATTCCAATTCCTCCAATATTTTCAGCTACAATTTAATTGGATTCTCAGTGAAGAAATCATTCAATTCAATATTCGAGAACTTTTGCAGTGCAAGTCCAAACGTCATGGAACCCAGCCCATGCACCCTTCCTCCTCAAGAGCTTTCCAAAGGCACCAAGAACACAATCTGAAGCATCCCGGCTTGGTGGATCTCATAAGTACAAACAAAACAAAACAAAACAAACAAATTATCTTCCTCTATAGATAGATTGTGTGCACTAATTAAACAAACTAATATGACACCAAAAAAAATTGTTTAATCTTTGCACAATGGAGAAATTTTAACCGTTTGGAATGGAGATCAAACAAGACCTAGTATTAAACTAGATTGGTTCTAATTTTCTTTCCAAAACTGAATTCAAGGATTTAATCCTCACTTCCTTAGCTAATTTAATGTTTATCCACCCTACTTGCTTCCAAAATTTCAATGAATTAAAAACAGGGGTTGCTGATTAAATATCCCTTGCATGATAATTGGGCAGTATTTTGTACAATTTGAATCCTATATATATCTGAAAATAACAAAGTTTTCAAATGTAAACCCATATTTCTGTTTTATCATTTCATCACCTCTAGTAGTGTGTAGCAATGCGGAGCCCAAGTGTTTTAAAGAATTGAAATAACAATTTTCAGATTCAAATATCAGATTTGTAATTCAATAATTTTTTTAAAGAATTAAAATAATATTTTTCAAAATTGAAATATAATCTTTCAGACCAAACGTTTTTTAAGACATTTAAATTTAAAATTCAGAATTGAAATATCAAATTTGAGAGTTAAATATTTTTTATTTACATTTTAATAATAATAATAAAAGAATTCAAATAGCAATTTTCAAAATTGAAACATCAATTATAATGTTTAACTAAAATTTTCATAATTGGCGTTATAATTTTAGACTTAAACATATATTTTTGAATACAACTAACAATTTTAAAATGCAAATATCATTTTCAGAATTAAAATTATATATATATATGATATTATAAATATAATTTTAATACATACATAAAAATACATGTCATCGTAGAATATCTTTAGGATGCAACTAATTTGATGATTATTGTGCCTAATGGAACATATTAACCTATTAATGAATGAAAATAAACTTAAAACATATCCAACCAACCAATAAACTAAAAATTTCAATAGTTGCATCATAGTTATGAAAATGACCAAAATAGTTGAAAATTTGATCTTGTAGTTATTAAAAGTTTTTAAAATGCAAAAAATTGACCCTAGACCAAACGTTCCATCAAAAAAACAAAAACAAACGAAATAAAACAAGGATCAAAGCTTCCTTTTGAAATAAGAATCATACAACACCAGAAGAAAACCCCCTTTGATCTTAAAAAATGTGAAACCAAATTCAGTTGCAGATCTCCCCGTTGCTGGTTTTGACTCTTTAGTGAGAGCTTAGGGGTCAAAGGTGAACATGAAAACTATGGAGTGAATAATAACTGAAAGTGTACAGGATCTGTGAACTTAATCCCCAAGCTTTGGACTCTAGAGGATGCTCTGACAGAAAACTAAACAAAACAACTTCTTCTCACATTTTGCTGATTCTTCTAACACTCATGGAAAAAAGTACAAGGCTTGTCGATGCAAATGTAGACACACGCAAGAAAACCAAGAGCATCAAAACAGTAGTAATGAAGTGGAAGACTTAAGCTTCTTCTCAGGTCTTGACTATATTTGACCAAAAAAAATCTCCCCAAGCAACATTTCCCCTATGGCAGGGCGCCGCACTGACACCCTCAAAATTTGCATTCGGATGTTGAACATCGTGCACATCATAGAGTTGCAAAATTTGCAGTTGGGTGTTTAACAGCCTGCACATTATACAGTTGCAAAATTTGCAATTGGGTGTTAACAGCCTGCGCATCATCCAGTTGTAAAATAAGTTCTAACTATGTATGGAATACTTGTTAGCACATGGTCAAAAGAATGAGCGGCCTGTTATGTGGTGTGAATCTGAAATTGGAAGCCCATTTCAGTTTTGACATGAAGCAATGACTGTGTCACCTTTGCTTTGGCACTCTCACATTTTGCTGCTTGTAAAACTGGAGTACCTACACACCAAATCCTTGCCATGGATTGTTTCCTATGTTTTTTTTTTTTTATCGAACTCTGCTTTGCTCCAGAGCACCTGGATGGTACCATAGTACCTTGGCAGCTTTGGCACAAAAATTTATATTTGTATTTCTTTTAGACATGTCAACAATTTTCAAAGAATACTTTTCTCTCAAGAGAATTTTTTTTTTTGAATTGAAAGTGAAAAATCTTCTGGAGGATTCTGAAATATTCTTTTTTTTTCAAAAGGGAACTTTTAAAATTAATGAATTATTCAGCAGACATGTGCCGAAGCTGCCAATGTACTACAGTGTACAATACAACAAGAGCTCAGGAGTGAAAAGATCCCTAAAGCGTTGTCGGAACATGCAGCTCTTCAAGTATCAGCTATTATCCCTTACAGCCAGATGCAGCAAAAGCATGAGAATCAATAATAAACCTTGTAACAACAAGGGTAGGCCATATGACTCGAAGAATGAATGAATTTGATTATTTAAGAAACAACAGCCTAGAAATGACAACTTGTTCTCCAACTGGTTACTCACACATGGGTTCCAATTGGAAGTAGAAAACCTAAACTAGTGTGGAATCTCTTCCTTCTCGACAGTGCCAACAAAGTGGATGAATCTGCCCTACCATGAGATGGGAACAAAAAGATTAGAAGATCGGTTTTGGGTGTAGGTTTCTGTTAGTGGGGATGAAGGTACTTAATTGATGGATTCATTGCTACAGTTCATATTGTGGAATTAGCTAGCTAACCAGGTTCCGTCCATTCCAAAATATAACCCATCTATGGACTTCAGTGGTTTTTTTTTCTTTTTTCTTTTTTCTTCAAATTTGTGAAGTAGGTGGATTGGCAAGCATGCACAAGAGGCCTTCGTCAAATTTAACCAGAGGTCAAATATTTAAGACTCCTCCAATAATTTGGTGACTTTGTTTTTTACCCTCATAAGTGGTGACTTGGGCCCAATTCTCCCAAAAAAGTCCCCTTTGCACCTTCCTGCCTTCCTTTTTTTTCTGTCCAGGTTGTGAAAATTCGCAATGCAATCTGCCAGATTCAAAACATAGTAAGAAATAATCTGCCAACTTCGACTAATCTGATCAATATTGTGATCTCTAGTGATGAAACAAAATCAGTAGAGTCCTTGGTCATAAATGTTGTTCTCTTCCCAGCACAAAACACTAAATACACCCCCCCGCCCAACCCCCCCACAAGGACAACCATGCAGGGCCACAAAACATGTGCAAGAAGACGAGAGAAACATGTGGCGGACAGAGCTCAATAGAGGGGGCGGGGTGGGTATTTAGTGTCTCGCCAAATACTTGGTCCAAAAACAGAAACATCATACCAAATCTGGAATGAAGACATATATTGCTGGAGCTCATGGAGGGACGGTCAAGGTCAGGATTTTAACTCTTACTTACTTACTTACAATTTAGCGTCATTAAGTGGGCCAAACAGCGCCCGGGCCAGAGCCCAATTGACGTTATGTTTGATGAAGCAATTCAGATCTAACCGTTTGACATTGTACTAAAAATCTAGCAAGGATGCCTTGTTGCTGACAGCTCAATAATTCAGCCAAAGGTGTGATGGCAGTTAGTGGCAATGAACCTCTAAACCTCTTTCGAACACTTTGATAAGCAGGGCAAACCAACAAGAAGTGGTCCTCATCTTCAACTGCACCCAAGTCACACAATTTGCAGTAACGTTGCTGCACCGGCACCTTCACTGGCTTGACTTGCCTTCCTAGCTCAATCTGCAGCTTGTGATTCGCACAACGAAAACGTGCCAAGCTTCTCCTAAGCTGTTCATTGTCTACCCTGGAGAGGTATTCTTTGTACCCATACTGTGCTGAGCTATTCAACCCCAGATAGGCTCTCACTTGATTGGAGTTAGCTGTAGCCACTTGATGGTGTACAATGTATTGCCTTTCAGCCAACTGCTTGAGGCGAGCACTTGGTGGCAGCTAATCGTTATTGATGCACAAATTGTACGTCGACAGTTGTTCATCTACTTGTGTTAGCCAACAAGTAGGCAATCGACTCTTTCTACCCATAGCACTCTGGTTCCCGAGTAAGACTTGTTGCCTGGCTACAAGCAACTGCAGCTGTACATCATAAGCTAGCCTGAGCATGCGATCCGAGTGTACCTCAGAACTGACACGTGAGAGAAAGTGCATGGTCTGTTGCCACCAAAATATTGCTAGGGGAAACTTGCCAAACTCTGCCAGCACGACGTAACTGGACGTCGTGGTGTTGACCCCAGTAACGACTTCAGAAAAGCCCGATGAACCACCTCTAATTGTTCGCGTGCTATGTGGTCTAACCATACTTCACACCCATAGCTAAGCACTGGTTTGACTAGTGCATCAAACAGCTGGCATTGTATTTATAAACTCGTTCAATATAGCTTGAGGGTTTCTCTTACTGTATCTGTCATATATGTAATCTTTAACCTTCTCAGAGACATAATTACTTTCAAAGAAGAATCTCTCACACTCCTTAGATAGCCTTTCCTTGACTGACCTGATCTCATCACTAGACAAGATGCTCTCTTCTTTACCGTCTCCTGCCACTACAAACCCTCCCCTCTCATGTATGCAAAGAAAGAGCTCAAATCCTTCCTTGCAAATCAGATCTATGAAGTCTTTCACTTTGTAACAGTGTAAGTACTTATGGCCCTTTCTTATTCCTCCGACCGCCATATCTATTATCCCACAATCAGGGTATTTTTCCAGCACTGAAAATGAGCAAAGAAGGCAGAAGGCTGACCTCTCATCAATACAACTTCCTGTGAATACATTTATAGTCTTACTGCCCTTTTTTAGAGTAACACTGTAACTGATGCTTGATCCTTTACAGGAAAGCAGGACAACAGCCTCAATGTCATATATCTTACAGTGCTTACAGAAGTGTAAGTCATCAAACACTGAGTTCTCGTTCTTTACTTTCAGGAACTGCTCGAAGTCAATTATTTCAACCCAGTCGACCTCGCTGAGCCATTCAGCAGTCTTCCTCACAGAGATAAAGTACTTGAAGTGCCTATTTTTATGGTTTAAATCAGTGTCTTCTATCACATTGAACATTTTAACAACTTCACTGCCGAAATTTCTCAAGTCAACTGGGGAGTTCCTGACAACCTGCGATATGCCAAAGTAAAAGCTGTCTTTCCTGTACGTCTCACAAGGGTTGAATTGGTTACAAAACACATTTAACCCATTTAGAGACCACTCAACCTTGTTCGATTCATATATCTCCCCTAAAATGCTTCTGAGAAACAAATCAAGCAGCTTTGACCTCATTGAGTAAGGCTTTTTGATGAACAGGTAAATATCAATAGCCACATAATAGAGGGAGAATATTGCTGCGACAACGTATAAAGGGACTTTCCACTTTCTATTACTGACAAAATTGTCAGTAATAGAAAGTATTGAATAAATCAACAAAATGAAAGATAGTGCCATTAATCTAGCCTAAATTAACGTTCTCCTGAGTCTTCTGTAAACACCGTAATTAGTCCAGAAGACAGAGGCAGGCTCACCAATCTAGAAGCTCAAAAACATCAGGAGGCAAATTTGGTTCCCTTGTCTCCAAATGTTTGAATTCACATCAGGTGCAGAAGTGTGGAGCAGCAGATGATCAAGGTCAGCTTCAGCTACTTCCTCTCTCTTCTGATGTTTCTCACCTAGTCGCGAAGCATTTGCAATGGGATCCGGCGCAGCAACGAGCTGACAGCCGCTGTCTCGTACAAGATGTGCGATGCTCTTCTCCTCGTGATGTCTGTCGGTGTTCTCTTCCTGCTCACGTTGCTGCGAACAACGTTGAGAATTGGGTGACTGTTTTCGGGTAAGTCTCGAAAACATCTCCTTGCAAAAACATAATACATGAAGATCACTATTCAAATAAAAGAAAGCAAAATTCAGTCGGTTGAAATTCAGCTACACTCAATCGTTTCAACAGATTTTTTTGACAATGTAAGAACTCACACCTAATTTCTCCCCCCCCCCCCCCCCCCC
>Ga0209208_10011504_pt1 | contig 11322 bp, 7 predicted proteins | sample S1TSphfallax_3_FD_187694 | JGI IMG/M metagenome (GOLD analysis project Ga0209208, IMG submission 187694) | Host-associated microbial communities from peat moss isolated from Minnesota, USA - S1T2_Fd - Sphagnum fallax MG (SPAdes) (version 2) | ecosystem: Host-associated > Plants > Peat moss >...
TTTGACTGGTACAAGGTAAGTTTATATGTGGTATTAAAACTGGTATAAAATTGGCATAATTTTTAGCATCATTCAGACCTGATGTTAGGCAGCCTAATATTTAGATAATATCATGAAGAAAAAAAAAGTCTTTGTTAAAGTTAGCACTAACTTAAAAAAATTAGTTAACAATTTTGGTGTTCATTCACACTTAGATTAATATTAAGCAAAATTAAGGTGTAAAAATAAAGTAACTTATTTTTGTCACAATAGATTCAATTAATCATTAGGAATGTTAGTGACCACAATCAAGATTGATTACAAATTATAATTGATTGCCATGCTTAAGGATGAATGTCCATGGAATTTTCTTGGTTGTTATGAAGAATGTTGCATCTGCCAAAGTTACAACTATTAAGTCAAATGTGGAGAGAGGAATGATACAAATAACATGTTTATGTTGTTGAATAGAAGGCCATATGAAGAAGGATATTGCCTTATATGAGTGGGAGAAAAAAGCAAAGGAATTCAAACCCAATGTTTTCTTTTCTTTTCTTTTCTTTTCTTTTTCCCTTGAAGGGATTCATTCCTAACCCTCGTAATTTGCACAAGCTCATCTTTTTGTGTATCATTGATGGGTGGGTTGATAGTGGAGGTGCAAATTGTTTTCACCATGTTCATTGGTTCCAACATTATTCATAGAAATATTGAAACAATCAATCACCACATTTAACAATTTGTGAAATTGCTTGGCTCAATGTTGTTAAATTTGGCATGGTAAGGACAATGTCCTTGTCCTATATGATATTCCACAAAATACCCATTTATATTATAGAATATGTTTATTAAAGTTTTAAAAAATTAATCATGCAAATAAGATATTTCATATGAAATTGTTTAATTTGTCATTCATGGCAAGGTTTTCTTTTTCAAATTCCTCAAGTAGGTGTACTAGCGAGGTCATAACTCATAACCATTGTGTACATTATAAATCTTATAATCATAATGATTTTCATGCCCACATAGTTTGAGCAAACTTCCTTTTAAGCTTTAATATTGTTGTTATTTGAAAATCATGTTGATTTCAAGTAATAAGATAGGTGTCTTCATGGAGGAAGTATTTGTTCAACTTTTAAAATGATTTAGTTTCTAAACCCATCACATTTTTGTTGCAAGGGGAAAACAAAAATTAGGGAGAAAAAGAACTTGTAGAAATTAAATACCTTCATTTTTTTTTACTTTTTTTTTTGAGAAACATTATAGGAGACCCAACCTAACAAGCTATTGGCATCCCCAAGTCAAGTTCATTGACAAAAGGCTGGTAGGAATTTCACTTAAACATTGTTGGGTTTGAACCTGAGATTTTTTTTGAAGCCCCATAGTCCTAGAATGGGTTATACAAGTGAGCCATAATCACTTGGGGATGTACCTTCACCTTTTTAAATGAGGCATTTCCATTTGTTTATTTAATTGGGGAATTGTTTACCCAATTTGTATACAAACAAGCGTTATAATATTAGTGTAATAATATATAAAGGGTGTTGATATAGGCTTGTGTGTAGGTGTGCAAAAAATTGTTACAACCAATAAAATTGTTAGATTTGGTGGTCTAAATTTGTTTTCTTGGTTATTTTGAATGAACTCCTTAATGATGAAGGTGTGATAATTATTTACAAACATGGTTTGAACACATTATTTGTTCTCTTTGTTAAATCTATTAAACTTATGATCCCATCACACCTATTGTTTAGGTCTTGACGGTAGATCTTGCTTTAACACTTAATGTTTAGCACCAAACAATAATGTCAATGATTTCCATATCAACTTAACACCATACTAACAAGGATGTTGTCCACACCTAACTTTTGGTGACACATACCACTATCATTTCAACACCCAATTTTGAAGGTTGAGTCACACCTATTAATGGTAAGGTTTTTTTAAGGGGTGCATTTATCTATGCTTTTGTGTTATGTTCAATGTTATTTTTGGTTGTCATACTTGCAAGCTTGCAACTTGCATGTTTAAATACATTTTTTTGTTCTTGTATATTGTAGGAATCAAGTTTGTAAAATGAAAATATGTTCTTGAAATCGATTCTAAAAAATAAGCTTTAAAATCAAGTATATAAAAAATATGTCGTTGGATAAACCATCAATGGTATGCAATTGTTTGTATAAATGAGAAATGAAAGAACATGTTGCTTGCATAATCATTGAGGAAAATATTTTTGAAGTACCAACCATAGTGCCAAACTTGGATAAATAAAAAATATGTGTCCCATTTGGAATCCTTCAAATTTCCATCCTCAACACAAACTTTGTGACCTTGCAACCACTAAATATCTAATGACAAACAACATAATGCAATTGTCGTATTTCAAGGATTTGTTGCAAGACATTAATTTCTTGTGGTTTTTAATTTGTGATTCTCCAATTCAATGTAAATGAGGTTTTGGTTTTTTTGTGTTTGGGGGGTTAATCCCTATGGTGTGGCTCTAAAGTCTCATATTTCATATTTTGAAATTCCATAGCACATTAGAGAAACATGTGATTGTTTTGTGTGTTTTGAACATGGATCTTTGCAAGTTGTAGGCGAATTTTCTTGAAACACAAAAGATCAACATAGTCTTTTGATGTTACAATTATATTAGTTTTTGTTTTAACATTGGAAATATTGTTGTAGAATAGGGGTAATAGTTTGCAAGATGGGTAGCCTTGCAATAGGACACCCATTTTGGTTTGCTTATTAAGTTGAAAAAAATCCTTAGATGATTTTGGTTTATATGGTCTCATTTGTTCATTGGTAACTCCTTTGGGAATTGAACCAAAAAGGGGCACGTGTATTTCAAAGTTTGAAGAGAGGTGTGAAGGAGGGTCTTTGTAGTTTAATAATGTGACCCCCCTATGTGTGTACAATTTTGTAGCAAGGCAAAGGCCCAACAACCAACCAAACTTGAAGAATTTAAGTGGACCACCATACCCCAACACATGGCATCTTTTGGCATTTTCAAGTAGGAAATGCATAAGGTGTTCTTGTGTTGTTGTGCAACAACAAAAACAATTTGGTAAAAATAATTGCCAATTTCAAACACCATCACCATCAAAGATGTGAGCTTTCATGGGCTTCCCATTCTCAACAATCAAGGCCCATCCCCATTGTCATCATCTTCATGTAGAGTAGCAACAATAATAAAAACAACAAATGGCATTATAATGTTTCTCATGGAGGTTACAGCAATGGTGGTGATGCTACATTGTCATCTTAAACTTCTCAAGTAGGTTTTTGTGGTTTGGGGCCCAAGTTTGGAGCCAAAGGCTTGAGCTCTAACATTTTTCTATTTTAAAACTTTTTTCATCCAAATGAATCAAAATAGTCCATAATTTAGATGATTATTACAATTATTCCATCCTCATTGGTAACTAAATAGGGTGAAGGTGTGATTGAACAAATGGATCAAATAAATTTAAGCTTATGAGTGGACAATGTGTTTAGTTGATGAATAATGGTTGGTAGTTGGATGGGATTAGGATCAAATAAAAAAAGGTTTTTAGATTGAACATGGCACATAAGATGATCTTTTTAGATCTTGCTAGATTTTTATCACTAAACATATCAACTTTCTCTTTTATGTGAGAAGTACCAATTGCATGTGCATACACAATTTTGTTTGTTTGTTATTGCATGTGTTTTACTTTTCAATTGTAGTTCACATTCAAGGTTTTATTTTCTCTTGGTTTTATTATCATAGATGCTTTAATTTTCATAGAAATGTTACTAACAAAATCAGTTTTTATTCATAATTGTAATTGAATCCACTTTATTTTAATCAAATTTCTTTGGACTACATTTGATTTCTACATATAAACATTACACATATTGATTATACTACAAAGTGTGATTGAATAAACATTATTTTATTGTTAGGGGTTTGGGTGTCATCTTTTCCAACTATCCCACATTCATTTTGGTTTTGGTGGTAGTCCAATCATTCGTCGATTCACATGTGCTTGGAGGATTTCGTTTTTGTCGTGTTGAGGGACTTAGGCTTGCCTCCTTGGAGTTACATATAATTTTCTTTTGGGTTTTGCAATTTTTGTTGCTAATAATTCATATAGGGTGACCAAGTCTTTGTTTGATAAATCTTTGAGAAGGCTAGTAAAGTAATGGTTTTTAAAGGCTTGTGCACTATTTCATAAATTCCATCATGTGTTTGAACATCACCCAATGATAGTTTTTAATATCCTATGTTATTGATTGAAGCTTTCACCTTGGCTTGTTTGTGGCAATGAAAATACCTTATTCATTTGTTTTTTCGTTTGCCAATCGTTAGGTGGCCCACTCATTTGTGTTATCCACTTTATTTTTTTATAGGCTACCCCATTTCTTGATTTCTAACAGTCCATGTAAAGGGTTGAATCTACAGTTGTTTTCTGCCTACAGTAATACCTTCTAGCACATAGGAGGTAACTTGCTTGTTTGTTCCCTTTTTAATTCCCACCACCAAGGACTAACTACTAACCTCCTATGGCAGCTAGTAGCTTGGTGTTCTAGGGTCTACCCATGGGTAGCCCCATTAGTTTTTATCCTAGAAAAAATGCAAAGATATCAACTCCATAAAATATTCTATTTACATAACATGCCCTATTCTACCTTCCACATTTAGTATAATAATAATGCAACACATGTGACTCAAGTACTTCAACCATCTTCCATTAAAAATCACCAACCAAGTATGTACTTCTTTTTCCAATCCTCCTTTCACTCTCCAAGGAGAGTTCTCCATACCCCACACAAATATCTAATGCATCCTTTCATCTTCTCCCACTTCATTTATCCCCCTTCCCCACATACCACACACAAGGCCCACATTGACCATGAGAAAATAGGGCATTTGTCCTAATCCTTTCCTAGAAATCTCTTAGATGATCGGGTGGATTACCCCCAACCATTCACTAACCCAAGCTACCTAATCTCACTAGCTTCATCCCTTGGGTAAGGGAAGGTAAATCTACCACTAGTAACTAATAGTCATTAGGAGGCATATGGAACTAATTAGTTTAGAGATTTCTACCCATTAACAATAAGGTGCTTTCCAAATACACTAAAATCTTTTATCATATGCTTCTCCCAACCTTTGGTTCGAGGCAACATCCAAGCATGGGACCCAAATTCCAAGAGCACAACCAACCTTGAAATGCATGCATAACAATGAACATGAGGGTAAAAGTCAAATGCAGGACCCGAATTTCAAAAACTAGGCCATTTAAGGTCTTTATGCAGCTTAAAGATTTAATTAAGTTTTAAATGATTGTGATTTTGTTTATGAAGGAGAGGAGGCACTATATGCATAAGGAATTTTAAATGTACAATGCCATCATTCTCTATTGAGAGGAATTTTAATTAGGTTTAAGGTGCCTACCACATATAATAAAAAAATCTAATTAGTTTTTTGCGGATGGTGTAAAACATGGAAATGGGCCTTCTTAAAGAGGTATTAAAGCCTAAACCTAAATTGTAATCAATGTTTTTTTGTGGTGAATTTTTTGCATTGTGGTGACAATAAAATGGTCACACGAATACAACAAGGAAATTGAATTGTCAAATCAGGTCTATGTTGTCAAGAATGGATGCTTTAAAAGATCCTAGTAGCCATCCACTTGATCAATAGTGAATGTGAAGGATCGTCTCCACTAACTTGCTTACTCATTGGATTGCCAAACCCTATCCCATGTTGCCTCTTTATCGCAATTGCATTATGTTTCAACTTGCTACCATCACCAATAATACTCCAAGTGTTGATGAAATTGAGAGTAATGTGAGCTATGTACAAGAGTTCGCTACCAATATGGCAACATGGATTCTATGTATGGGGTGATGGGTATATTAAATTTAGGATCTACTTGAATGCTAACTTTAGAAAAGGAAGTAGTTGCAACTTGCATTGCAAAAACAATGGTTGTTTGATGGGTCCATTAAATTTAAGATCTACTTGAATGCTAACTTTGGATAGGAAGTAGTTGCAACTTACATTGCAAAAACATTGGTTGCAAGTTGCAATAAATTTGCAATTTTTGATTTTTTTTTTCAAGGTACAAGGCACAAACCCAAACATAGCTTTTGATTTTGTTTGGTTTGTTTTTAGTGAAATTTTGATTTCATCTTTGAATTTATTGTTCTTACATTTGTTGTTGCAATTTGTTTCTTGCAATGGTTTTTTTTTAATGGGGTTCTTGAAGGGTGTTTTTAAGAAAGGTGTTTGGGAATGCAGAATGTGCAACAAATTGGAAAAAAAAAAACCAAGGGGGAACAACACATTTGCTACAACTTTCATTCTATTTCCATTTTACATTTTTTGTAAATTCTATCAATGAACTTTTTATGCTTTGTTTGTCTTTGCTTTTAACAAATTAGATCTTGTGTATCAAATGCCAACTCAATGTAAAGAGCCAAAGTTAGATGTTGTTTTTTGTTTAAAAAAATGACAGATCAAAGGTTTTATTGTGTTGTGTGAATATGTGATCGATAAATGAAACTTCATTTTTTTCACTTTTCATTTTTAATTGTTCTATTTTGTTTGCAAATAATCAAATTTGCATGCATCTTTTGAGTCACAACTTTAACATTTATTTAGATGTTATTACAACATAATGTTTCATGTGAAATTTCTTTTTGTGTTGCATGTTTTTGCTTTTTGGATCACTTGTTGTAACTTTGGTTTTAACTTGCACACTTGCTTTCTAATTTTCTTTTGTTGTGATTTTTCATTTTTTCTTAGCTATGGCACCTTTCAGACCTTTTATGGGCTTTAAATTTCACCATATTTTTTCTGTAGTTATTGATTTTAGTTCTAGCAACCTTACATCATGAGATGCTCCATGTCCCTTTACTTTAGGAAATCCAATAGATATTTTTGCATTGAATACCTCCTTTGCCATTTTGCCACCAAACACTTATGAACCTCTTCTTACAATTGTAGCATCTTTATCCTTGAAGGGAAAAGGTTTGATGGTTGATGAGCTCGCATCTATAAGTACTGTTAAAGTTCTTAATGAACTTGTTGTTATTCAACCAAAAAAGAAGAGGAAGGTTGAATAGGAAATCAATTGGGTTTACTAAGAATGTTTGTAAGATTTTCATGGGCAAAATGTATTTGTATGGAAGATGGGAAAATGAAGATGGTCCATTGTAATGTTTGTTCACAAATTGAGGGGAGAGAATTTTTTTCATGCCAAGACTCGATTCTTTAGTGAAACATTTTGCTTTATGCAAATGCACCAAAGTTAGATGTGGTGTTGTTATTGGGGAATTTTTTTCTTGTCCTACTAACCAACATGTGAAAAATGAAAAGTTGTTTACATTTGCAGGTTTTGACACTATCATTGTTCAAGTAGCCAACCAAGGGAAGGTAGAAAAGAAAAGGAAGTATGCTCAATTTGTTACAATATAATATTTGTTGTAGCAAGGCTGCCCTAAGATAGATTTTGAAAGCTTCAAGGTTTTATTCTAGTTTTTGGAACTTGAAAACTACCTTTGGAAGCATTGGTTTGATACTATAGGATGGACCATGGTGGAAACAATGCACAATATTGTTTTACAAGCCAATAAAAAATGTGTGCAGAAAGCAAAATTCATTTCATTGAATTGTGATGAGGTCACAACCTAATACAACTAGAGTTGGTTGTCTATGCATGTCTATGTGACAAATTTGTGGAAGTAGATCCCAATATTGTTGAACTTGTAATGGGCATGGTAGATGGAGCCTATTATAATAACTTGACTTTTTTGATTGTGCAAAGTCTTATTAATTATGGAGGTTATAATGAGATAGATATAACCAATAAATTTGTTTGTTTTGGAGCAAATGGAATCATTGTTTTATAGGGGTTAAAATCTGGTGTGACCATTTGATTGATGTTTTGTTTGTGACACATCATACCAATCTTGGTGTCCAAACCTTGAGTGGTTTGAGCTTGATAAAAAAGATTGAATCCTTGTTTTTTTCCATATACACTTATTTTGTTCACAACTTTAAATGTCATCTTGAGGTTAACAAGCTTGCTAAATTGTTAGAATGCAAAGGTAACAAGCTTTTGAAAAATATTTAATTTCAATGGATTTTGATGTTTTCACCATCAAAGTGAATGAGTACAAAACACTTGTTGTGAAGATGGCTCAAAATGCTACAACCATCAACAATACAAAAGTTACCTATGAATTGGTATGTGATGTGGAGAGTTTGTTAGGTCTCACATGCGTTTTTCCTTGCTAGAAATAGTGCAAGGTTTTTCCAAGTTTGCATATGGGTGTGCAACTTTCAGATGTGAATATGTTTATGATGTTAAGATGGTTGAAGCATATTGTAAACCATGTGTTGTGATCTTGATTAGAGGTTCACATCATCTCACTTCTCCTTCTTCAATGATCTTGTTGAACATGCCAATGAGAGATTGTGTTTGACTTAGTGGACACATGTTGAAACCTTAATTGCTTACATTGCTTTTATTTTGGAGGCAAACTTCATATGCTTCACACCACCAATGTAACTACTAGGGTTGTGGGCATGGTAACCAAATAGATACTGGCTAAAGTTGTAAACTCTATGAAACAACAATGTGTTTCACTTACTGTTGGTTTCATAATAAAGTTGGAGAAATGCTTTCCTACGTAAGAGTCACTAAATGTGACTAAGGTAATCTACCTTAAGTATTGGCTTCCTCCCAAGGTAGAGGTAACATTTCTTGGGCACATGGCCATCATACAAGTGCACTACGAGCACCCCAAAGTATTTGGAAGTTCCAATACATTCATTAGGCCATTGGTAAACCTTGCTATTCTTCATCAATAGTTTGCATTTTTTAAGTTCACAATGCAAACCCATTGCCAAGCTACAATGTTGCCTCCTCTTGACTAAAACCCAACCACATGCCTTGTGGGACAAGCTTGGGTCTAGTGGCATTTTAAACCATTGGCCCTTAAAGTGGTTTAAATGTATGCTTAGACATTTAATACCTCGACACATTTCTTTTCTACACAACCATGTGTAATTCAAATGATCACTAGTTATGTTATGGGGTTTAGGAATATATCTTATGTGAAATTCTATGTTGCTAGGTGAAGTTGTTGAAAGTTACAAGTAGTTAGTGCATAGTCAAGTTCTTGATTTGATACTTGTAATGTACCATAGTGCAAAGAAGCTTAATGAGCCTCACTTGGCAAAATTTCACACTTGTTTGGCTCACCTTAATGCCACCTTAACCTCTACTTTCATTGGATTATATGGCAAGAAGCCTTGGATGTAAATTTTGTGTTTCATTAGTTGGTCCAATGACTCTAGTTCATGTTGGTTTTTTCTTTTGTATAATGGTAAATTTTAACACTTATTTTTCATATTTTTAGTAGCAAGCCATAGACATTATTGCATTCAAGTCTTTGTTGTCACTTGTTTAAGCTTATTTCACATCTTATAGCCTCTTGTACTTAGTTTGAAAAAAAAATGTTGCCACTTCGATTGAAAACAATTATTAAGTGTTTTACCACTAGGTTATGAACAAAAACTACTTCATTTAGCCACTTTTCTAGAGCTAATGATAATTACTTAGCCAATTATAATCATCAATTGAAAAAAATGGTGCCACCTTGGGATACTTGTACAACCACATAATAGCCAACCAACATACTTGGGTAATTTGAAAAAGAAAAATCTGAATGTAACATGAAATAGCAATCTTTCATAATTTAAATTGTTTTATATCACAAGATTGAATTGTTTGCATTTGTAATTCCCACAAATTATGCTGCATTGATACTCTTTTAACATCAATTTTGAAAAACAAAGGTATGATTTCATGCACACTAATAATAAAAGGTGCCTTCTTTCTAGGTGCTGGCAAAAGCACATTTTGTCTTCAACGCCACAAAACAACCTAGCATGCACTATGCTACAGTATAGTGTTTTGTGGTCAGCTATGATTTTCGGGCAGGTCCTAAAATTTTATTTTTGGTCTGCCCATGACATGTTTCCTACTTTCATGGGGAGACCATAAACTTAAAAACCCATTATGGGTTCAAAGAATTTTTTTGGGGCAACCCTAGACTTCCCTAGACCCTAGACTAGAGCGAGTATAAGGGTGAATATATGTATTATTTGAAGAAATGTTGATTTTTTTTTCCACAAGGACAAGGAAAATAGAGAATATTTTGGAATATTTTACATTTAAAACATGGAATCTTCAAAATTAATTAATTAATTATTCAACAAACATGTGATGAAACTGGCCTTATACTATGGTTATATGTTTGACACACTTGCTTAGAAAGGTCATAGATTTGTCAAACCGACCAAGCTGTGATGTGGATCCTTTCCTGTCTTCAACATCAGGCAAACCAAAACCCAAGAGAGAGAAAGCTTGGTGTGAATTAAAAGCTCTAGAACGTGTCCTCTGTCAAGATGTACGCCATGGGAGATGGTAGAATGCTTGCATGCACAAGTGTTAAAAGTTATTTCCAAGCTTGTGAAGATTACCCAATTTGTTTTTAAAAAATCTTTGTGATGTAGTAGCCTGCAGCTAGAGATCAGTGGGGGGATGATGACAGAAGATATCAGTTGATGCTTCCTGTGCTTTTGGGGCCAAAAGCCTTACAAGAAACCTGAGAATGTGTGACAACCTAGCTCCAGAATAACCCTTTGTCAAAGGGCTGATGGTCAGTTCATTTAGGAGCTTGAAATTTTTTTTCCTTCACAAGACTAGATGGATCATGCACTTGCAGTAGCGTACCCTCAGTTTTGGTACTATTGAATCTTAAAGACATGCATTTGCCTTACACATGACCACCATCAATGGAGTGTACTACTTTGCCAAGGCAGGTTGGGATCAGTGATGCTCAGGTATCTGCAGTTCTGCAACCTTCTGCAATACTTATAACTATGTGATTGCAGAGGAGATTCCAATGTAATACTACTCCCCAAGGTACCATTTAGTTACACATTCCAGCCACCACAAAATAACCATGTGAAGGATGATTGCAGTCACAACCTTAGCAGTGTCACTCACAAAGTAGACCATCACCTTCACAAATGGTGGGGGTTGGCTTCCATCACTCCCCACTGACCTAAACAGATCCCAATCATGGGTTTAGATAAGCACACAATAATCTGCTCTAAATATTGGGCATATAACTATGCAAAAATCTGCATCCTGAGTTTCTGTTGCATATCCAGAAGCAACAGGAAGACAGTCATAATATTTGGCCAACTAGAAATGTCAATGATATATTCATTTAAGCTGCAACAAGAATGTGCTAGTAAGCTTAATTGCAGTTTAAGTTGCCCCTGTACATATC
>Ga0209208_10011505_pt1 | contig 11321 bp, 8 predicted proteins | sample S1TSphfallax_3_FD_187694 | JGI IMG/M metagenome (GOLD analysis project Ga0209208, IMG submission 187694) | Host-associated microbial communities from peat moss isolated from Minnesota, USA - S1T2_Fd - Sphagnum fallax MG (SPAdes) (version 2) | ecosystem: Host-associated > Plants > Peat moss >...
TGGCTGGGAGCTGCATCACGCCCGCGACTGGGACCATGCGGTGCCGTTCTGGGCGGCGCTCGCCGCCCGTTTTCCCGCCGATCCTGAGCCGTCCTGGGCCGGCGGCCTGGCGCTGCGCGAGGCCGGCCGCCTTGCCGAGGCGGAAACCCTGCTCGCCGCGGCGGTGGAAAAACATCCCGCCGATGTGCAGACGCGCCTGCAATACGCCTGGGTCGCGCATGCGCGGGCCGATTGGCCGGAAGCGATCCGGCGCTGGGAGCAGGGCCGCAAAAAACACCCGCGCGAGCCGACCTCCTGGTGGGCCGGCGGCGAAGCCCTGCGAGCCGCCGGCCAGCTGGACGCCGCCGCCGCCTTGTTGACGGAGGCGGTGAAGCAATTTCCGAAAGACCCGTGGTGCCGCGCCGAGCGGCTGAACATCGCGCTGGCCGCCGGCAATCCTGACGACGCTTTTCGGTTCTGGTGCGCCATGCGGGACGGCAAGCCGCCGGCCGAGAGCGGCCTGCTTCGCGTCCTCGCGGTGCGCGTGCTCTGGCTGCAACCGGCGACCAAGGCTTTGCCGGACCTGCTGCGCTGCCTGCTCGCGGAGAGCCCGCTGAGCGGTGATGTCCCGAGCCTCTGGCAATTCGCCCGCGATCTGCGGAACCGCGAGCGGCAGAGCGGGCCGGGCCATGAGCTCGGCCCCAGGCTGCGCGAAGCCCTGGCGGCCGTCCTTGACGATCCGGCAACGCCGGTCCCGTTCGCCGCCTGCCACGCCGTCGCGTTCCACCTCCCGACCGATCCCGCCGCCTTGCTGGATGACGCCCGCGAACTGATCGCCGCCGGCCGCGCGGCCATGCTGGGCTGCCTGCGCGATCTGGATGAAGTCATCGGCCGCCTGCTGGTCGCGGGCCTTGCCTATGAGACCGCGATCGCGCCGGCGCGTCTGCCGGTGCCGGAGCTGCTGGAAATGCTCCGCCTCGCCGCCGCCGAATCGCCTGACGGGTTTGAGACGCTGCTCCGCCGCGTCAGGGCACTTCCGCGCTCGCCGGAACCGGACGAATCCTCCGCCCAGGGCACGCTCAACGCCGCCGTCGCGCGCTTTCGTCTGCCGGAGGACATGCCCGCCCCCCCTTATGTCACGCAGCGAGACCGCAAACTGCGCATTGCCTTATGCGTCTCCGGCCAGTTGCGCGGCTACCGCCAGGCCTATCTCAGCTGGCGCGCCGCCGGCCTGGACGCGCATGAGGTGGTGACCGTCGTCCATGCCTGGCGGCGCATCGGCCGCCCGCGGCTGGATTCCCCCGGCTTCATCGGCGGCGGCGTGCTGCCGCCTGATCTGGAAGCGCCCTATGATCGCGCCTGCCGCGCCTTTGGCGGCGTCGCCGGCATCGCGGCCCAATACCCGTCGCTCCACGCCTTGCTCGACGCCGCCGATCAAGCCGATCCGCTGGAAGTGGAGGCCTTCTACGATGCCGCGCAGGTGGTTCTGGAGGATGATGGCGCGGCTCCGTTTCGCGACTACTCGAACCAGGAGAAGATGTTCTACAAACTCGCCGCGGCGCAGCAGCTCGCGACCCGGCGTTTCGGCTCGTTCGACCTGTGCATCCGCATCCGGCCCGATAAGGAGATTCTCACCAACGGCACGGTTGACTGGCACCACGCCGCCTACCAGTCCCGCCGCCGGCGCGCGCTCTACAATGATTCCGGCATCCACTATGTGATGAGCGGCCTCGGCGTCGGCGACCAGTTCGCCTTTGGCGCGCCCGAGCTGATGAACGAATATGCCGGAGTCTGGCAGGCCTCGCGCGATCCGGCGAAACCCAAAGCGTTCGGCGCGCCCGGCCAAATCACCGGCCACAGCTCGCTGGCGCACCATCTGTTCCTGCGCGGCATCCGGATCGAAATCCTCGCCAATATCTGGGGCGGCCGCTTGTACGACGCCGAGCCGATCGACCCCGCCGACATCGCCGCCGCGCTGCGGGCCGATATCGGCCCCACCCCGCGCGACGCCGTCGACGCCGAATTTTTGAGCGCCCTGAGCGATCCGTCAGGACGCTAGCGTCCACCATGAATCTAAAATCCTGGGGATTTCAGATTCATGGTGGAGCCTACAGCAATCCCACGCTCACTCAATCGTCCCGGTGCACCCGCTCCATGCGTTCGTGGCGCTCCTGCGCCTCGATCGACAGGGTGGCGATCGGCCGCGCTTCCAGCCGCCGCAGTCCGATCGGCTCGCCGGTCTCCTCGCAATAGCCGTAGGAATTGTTCTCGATCCGGTTCAGCGCCTGGTCGATCTTGCCGATCAGTTTGCGCGCCCGGTCGCGCGTCCGCAATTCCAAGGCCCGGTCGGTCTCCACGCTGGCGCGGTCGGTGATGTCGGCTTCCAGAATGCCGCCCTCGGACAAGGAGGCCAGGGTGCCGTTGGCCTCCTTCACCAGATCCGCCCGCCAACGCAATAATTTCTGCCTGAAATATTCGACCTGCATCGGATTCATGAAGTCTTCGGAGTCCGATGGCCGGTAGTCCGGTGGCAGCGAGATCAACATGCCGTCCGTATCCTCAATCCAGACTCGGGCCGATCCCAACCGACCACCCGACGTTGAGCGGGCTTATAGCGATGCCGCCGGCGCAAGCCAAGGCCGCGCTTTTCCGGGTTTATTGCACTGCCGCATCTGGCAGTGCCAGGCCCGTCATGCCATCTTCGCGCCATGACGATGACAAAACGATGACGGCCGACGCCGCCCCGCAATTGACCGGCCTGGCTGCGACCCTCGCCGACGCGGCGGCGCTTGCCGCCATCAGGGGACCGGCCAGCCGTATCGGCATCGGCGGCGCTTGCCCCCAATCCGACATCCACGCGCCAGCCGGCCCGCGGCTTCAGCCGCCGGACGTCGCCGCGATGTCCGGCCGCGCCGCGCCATACATGTTCACATTCGGCAACACCGCCGCACCCATCGCCGCGGACATACTGGCGCCAATGCTCGAAACCTGCATCGCCCGCGCCGGCACCGGCTTCTGCGCCGCCTGCCTGGCCACACCCTGGACGGACCGGACCATGTACCAAGGTCATCTGTTCCAGGGCGCGTCTCACCGCGGCAACCTGGTGCAGGATTTCTCGGCCGCCATGCAGGGCCGCGTCGGCCTGGTCCCGCTGGAGGTCGTCGCGCAAGGTCCTGCGGCGATCCGCGCCCGGCTCGCCGCGTTGAAAGACCAGGGCACCGCCCTGGCGCTCATCGATGCCATAAATTCAAATGACTGTGAGGCCGTGGTCCAGGCCTGCGCCGGCCAGCACCTCCGCGCCGGCGCCGCCTGGCTGGCCGGCCCCGCGCCATCCCCGCCCGAGCCATCGCCGCCGGTAGGCCCGCTTGCTATTTTGTCGGGCGCCACCGACCGCCAGACCCTGTTCCAGCTCGGCATCGCCTCTGCCATCATGCCCAGCTTGTGGCTCGACTTCACCAGGCCCGATGTCGCGGCCACGGCACTCATCTGGGCAGCGGCGGCAACGCGGAAAACCGGCGCGGTCGCCATCGCCGCCTCCGCGCCGCCGGACCGCCTGCATCCCACCGCCCCGGTACTCGCCATCCTGGCCGAGATCGCCCGCGGCCTCGCGGCGGCCGGCACCACCCGGCTGGTCCTCGCCGGCAGTGACACCGCCGCCGCCATCCTGAACGCCCTCGGCGTGACCGAACTCACCGCCGGCGCGGCCCTCGGTTCGCTCCGCTGGCTGCATGACGCGCAAGGCCGCGCCTACCTGATCAAGCCCGGCGGCGCCGGCGGACGCGATCTTTTTCGTGATCTTTTCCCGGCCGGATTCAGGCCACAGATACGCCTTAATGCAGCGGCTGAATGAGCGTCATGAAAATCGAACCCATCTCCCAGACCAAACCAGAGACAGACGCCGGCTCACCGCTGATTTCCGTGGTGGTGCCCGTGCATAACGAGGCGCCGAACATCCCGCCGCTGATCGAGAAAATCTGCGCGGCTCTGGCCGGCGTGCACCACGAAATCGTCTACGTGGATGACGGCAGCAGCGATAATTCGCCCGCCATCCTGGCCGGCCTCGCCGCCACGCTGCCCACCCTGGTCCGCGTCCGCCATCGCGCCAGCTGCGGCCAGAGCGCCGCGGTGATCACCGGGGTGAAAGCCGCCCGCGGCGCCTTCATCGCCACTTTGGACGGGGACGGCCAGAACGACCCCGCCGACATCCCGGCCATGCTGGACGCGGCCATTCAAGCCGAGGCCAATGGCGCCAGGCCGGTGCTGATCGCCGGCCACCGGGTCAAGCGCAACGATTCGGACGCCAAGCGCTGGGGCTCGCGCATCGCCAATTCCGTTCGCGGGCGGCTGCTGAAGGACGGCACGCCCGATACCGGCTGCGGTCTCAAATTGTTCCGCCGCGCCGCGTTCCTCGAACTCCCGCATTTTGACCATATCCACCGCTTCCTCCCCGCCTTGTTCATCCGCGCCGGCGGCCATGTCGTCTCCGTCCCGGTCCGCCACCACGCCCGCGAACACGGCCGCTCGCATTACGGCACGTGGGATCGCCTGAAAGTCGGCATCGTTGACCTGTTCGGCGTCGCCTGGCTGCAACGCCGCTGGAACCAGCCGCAGATCGACCCGAACCCATGAGCGATAACCGGAACCGCAACACCGCCACCACGGCGGTTGCCGCCACGCGCGCCTTCAAGCCGGCACTGATGGCGGCGGCGATGATCGCCATCGCCTTCGCGCTGCCGATGCTGGGTGCCGCCTCCGCGCAATCCACTTTGGCCAGCCTGGTCGCGCAAGGCGGCATCCGCGGCCCGGCGATGTTTCTGGTGCTCGCCACGCTGCTGACGGCGGTCGGTCTGCCGCGCCAGGTCCCGGCCTTCGTCGCGGGTTACGCCTTCGGCCCCTGGTACGGCACCGCGATTGCGCTGGTCGCGACGGTTCTGGCCTGCAGCCTGGACTTCATCTGGGTCCGCGCCATCGGCCGGGACTTCGTGCGGCGCCGCTTCGGCAAGGCGCTCCGCAAGGTGGACGCCATGCTGGCGGCCCAGCCTTTCATCGCGACTCTCACGCTCCGGCTGTTGCCGGTCGGCAGCAACCTGCTGCTCAACCTGGCCGCCGGCCTCACCTCGGTCCGCGCCTTGCCGTTTCTCGCCGCCTCGGCGATCGGCTTCATTCCGCAGACCGCGATATTCGCGCTGATCGGTCAGGGCAGTGCCCCCAGCCACACCCATGTGCTGGCGATCGGCGTGGTCATGTTCGCCCTCTCGGCCGTGTTCGGCATCATTCTGCTCCGGCGGACCAAAGCGGTCATCTAGCTGCCATGCGCATTTGGTTGCGGCGCAGCAAAAGCCGATAGCCTATAGTGATGGTCATGGATGTCGGCGTCACCATCGAACCCCGCCTGCAAACAGGCATGGGCTTCAGGCAATTCGTGGCCCTGGTCGCGGCGCTGATGGCGACCAACGCGCTCGCCGTCGATTCCATGCTGCCTGCCCTTAGCCAGATCGGCGCCTCGCTCGGTGTCACCGCCGCCAATGAGCGGCAATGGGTCATCACCTCCTATCTGCTCGGCTTCGGCGCCGCGCAGATCGTGTATGGCACGCTGGCGGACCGCTTCGGCCGCAAGCCGATGATCATGGCGGGACTGACGATCTACATCGCCGCCAGCCTCGCCGCCGCGGCGACCCGCAGTTTCGAGCTCATGATGTTTGCCCGCGTGATCCAGGGTATCGGCGCCGCCGGTACCCGGGTCCTCGCGGTCTCGATCGTCCGAGACCGCTTTGCCGGCCGGCAGATGGCGCGCGTGATGTCTTTGGCGCTAATCGTTTTCCTGGCGGTGCCGATCTGCGCGCCCTCGCTCGGCCAGCTGATCATGCTGGTGCTGCCCTGGCAGGCCATTTTCGTCGCCCTCGCCGCATTTGCCTCCGTGGTCCTGGTCTGGCTGACACGCAACCTGCCCGAGACGCTGCATCCGGCGGATCGCCACGCCATCGACCTTTCGCACATCTTCGCCGCCGCGGGGAAAACCCTGTCGAACCGGATCTCGCTCGGCTACACGCTGGCAATGTCGGTGTTGATGGGCGCGATGATCGGCTTCATCAACTCGGCTCAGCAGATTTTCGCGGACGTCTTCCACCAGCCGCGCTTCTTCACATTGATCTTTGCCGGCATCGCCGGCGCGATCGCGGTCGCCTCGCTGGTCAACGCCCGCCTGGTGGACCGCCTCGGCACGCGGCTGATTTCTCATGCCGCTTTGCTCGGCTTCACCGTCATCGCCTGTGTCCACGTGGCGGTGGCCGCCGGCGGCCACGACAATATCTTCTCCTTCGCCATTTTGCAGACGGCGATGATGTTCTGCTTCGGCCTGCTGATGGGCAATTTCGGCGCGATGTCGATGGAGCCGCTCGGCCATATCGCCGGCTCCGCCTCGTCCATTCAGGGCTTCATCTCCACGTTGGCGGGCGCCTTGATCGGCTTCGCCATCGGCCAGTGCTTCAATGGCACCACCGTGCCTTTGACCCTCGGCTTCGCCGGCGCCGGCATGATAGCGTTGGCGCTGATAGCTTATGCCGAAGGCGGCCGGCTGTTCCAGGCCCGCCATTACGCTCAAACCTTGCCGGGCTGAGAGCGCGCCGGTACGCTCCCGACCAGGGGAACCAAAAATGTTCGGCTATGCGACGCATGAGGTACTCAACCAGCCCGGCGATCTGACCGACTTCAACGCCTTCACCCAGGACCGCGCGTTGCGGGACACGGTCGCCGCCTTCGGGGCCGGCTGGGCCGAAACCCGTCTGCAAAGTTGCGGCGCCCGCGTCGGCTCCGGCCATGTCCAGGCTTTGGCCCGCGCCGCCAACCGCAATAGCCCCGAACTGCGTACCCATGACCGGTTCGGCCACCGCATCGACATGGTGGAATTCCACCCCGCCTGGCACGAGCTGCTCGCCATGCTGCGGGCGGACGCAGTCCATTCGCTGGGCTGGACCGAAACCCGCCCCGGCGCCCATGTCGCCCGCGCCGCCTTGGCCTATCTCTGGACCCAGGGCGAGCCCGGCATCGGCTGCCCGGCGGTGATGACCTTCGCCTCCATCGCCGCCCTGAACCACCAGCCGGACCTGCTGCAAAAATTCCGCGGCAAAATCCTCTCGCCCGAATACGACCCCCGCCCGCTGCCCCCGTCGGAGAAGTCGGCACTTTCCGTCGCGATGGCGATGACCGAGAAACAAGGCGGCTCGGACCTGCGCGCCACCCAGACCACCGCCGTGCCGATCAGCGGCGGTACATATGCGCTGACCGGCCATAAATGGTTCTTCTCGGTCCCCACCAGTGACCTGTTCCTCACGCTCGCCCGTACGGATGCCGGCATCACCTGCTTCCTGGCGCAAGGCTGGCGCGATGACGGCAGCCGCAACCTGCTTCTCCTGCAGCGCCTGAAGGACAAATGCGGCAACCGTTCCAACGCCTCCTCGGAAGTCGAATTCCGCGGCCTGCAAGCGCACATGGTGGGCGAGCCGGGCAGGGGCATCGCCACCATCCTGGAGATGGCGCATTTGACCCGCATCGAATGCGCCATCGGCTCCGCCGCGCTGATCCGCCAGGCCACCGCGCAGGCGATCCATCACGCCTCGCACCGCAGCGCCTTCCAGCGCCGCCTGGTGGATCAGCCGATCATGGCCAATGTGCTGGCGGACCTCGCCTTGGAATCCGAAGCCGCACTCTGGCTGGGCCTGCGCGCCGCCGCCGCGTTGGACGCCGCCGGCCGCGATCCAACCGAACGCGCCCTCAACCGCCTGCTGGCGCCGATCGCCAAATATTTCGTGTGCAAACGCGCGCCCACCGTGATCGCCGAAGCCGTGGAATGTCACGGCGGCAACGGCTTCATCGAGGATCATGTGATGGCGCGGCTGTATCGCGAGGCGCCGCTGAACGGCCTGTGGGAAGGCTCCGGCAACGTGATCTGCCTTGACGTGCTGCGCGCCATCGCCAAACAGCCGGACGCCGCGCCCGCCCTGCTCGCGGAAATCGGCCTTGCCCGCGGCGAACACCCGGCTTTGGACGCCGCCATCCGCGACCTCGCCGAAATGCTCGCCGCACCCAACCTCGAAGCCAACGCTCGCCGGGTGGTGGACGCGATGGCCACCGCGCTGGCCGCCAGCCTGCTGCGCCGCCACGCGCCCCGCGCGGTCGCAGACGCCTATTGCGCCAGCCGCCTCGGCCGCGACCACGGCCACGCTCTGGGTACCCTCCCGTCCGGCACCGACCACCACGCCGTCATCGCCCGCGCCGCCGTATCAAGCGGCCAGAATTTCGCCTGACCCGGCCGGCGCCGCGTAAACCTCCAGAAACGCCGCCGCCATCGCGCTGGCGTCGGGCGGCGGGGTAATCCCGGCCGCCAACCGCTCCCACAGGCCGTCTTCCGTGCAGGCCCGCCGCATCGTGGCCGCCAGCGCCCGCGCATCGCCCAGATCAAACAGCAACCCGTCCACCCCGTCGGTAATCCGCTCCGCCGGCCCGCCGGCATGGCTCGCGATCACCGGCCGCCCGGCGCACCAGGCTTCCGAGATCACCAGGCAGAAAATCTCCCACCAGACGGACGGCACCACGCACCAATCCACCCGCGCCATCCGCGCCGCCACCTGGTCGTGATGATAGGCGCCGTTGAAAAACACGTTGGGATGCGGCCGCGCCGCCTCCGCCGCCCGGATCGCCTCAATCTCCGCCCGCCGCGCCGGCGAGGCAAAATGCAGATTGTCGCCGTTGATCTCGACCGCGAAGTCCTCGAACCCCGACTCCCGCAAGATCGTCACGGCTGCCAGCAGAATATGCAGCCCCTTGGCATCCACCAGCTGCCCGAAAAACCCGAACACGTTGCGTCTCGCCCGATCCTCCCGCCGCGCCACGCCGCCGGACACGCCGTTCCCCACCACCCGGAATTTCTCCGCCGCCAGCCCGAATTTCACAAAATGCGCCACCATGAACCGGCTCGGCGTGGTGAATACATCCACCACATCCAGCTGCGTCTTCATCCACAGCGCGCGCAGAAAATAATGCTCCGGCGGCCGCGCCGGCAGGCATTGGTGGCACCGCGCCGGCGAGGCGTGATCGCACAGCGAGCCATCCGTCAGCCGCACCATCTGCCCCTCGGCGGCGCAGACCGCGTGGAAATCATGCGCGGTGAACACGATCCTGGCCGCCGGCAGCACCCGCCGCGTCAGGCTCAACAACTCCACGCCGAATTTCAGAAAATGATGGAAATGCACCACATCCGGCTGGACCAGCCGCAGGAACGCCGCATAGGCCTCGGCCTGGGCGGGATCCTCCATCTTGTGCCAGACCTCGTCATAGGCCCGGCTCAAAAACAGAAACTCCCCCGGCCGCCCATCGAACCCAGTGATCGACGCCCCTGGCTTGCCGAACCCGGCATCCGCATCCACGGCGGCCAGCAACGTCGCCGCCACGCCGCGCGCCCGCAGCGCCAGAAACAGGTCGTAGGCCACCTGCTGGCTGCCGCCGCGCATCAGCTCCGGATGATGCTGGCTCAGCAGCAGAACCTTCACGCCGGTCCCCCGAGCGCCGGCTCCGCCCCCAGCAGGCTGCGCGTCAAATTCTCCCGCCAGTTGCGCGTGAACAGCCAGCGGTTGACGATCGCGCCGCCCTCATGCTGGCGCAGCCGCGTCGATCCGCCCTCGGTATGCCAGAAACTCAGACCATGCAGCCAGGCCGGCCGGCTTTGGGCCAGGCTTTTCATGCAAAAATCGGCATCCTCGTAACCCGCGAACACGTAGTCCTCGTTAAAGCCGTCCAGCCGCTCGAACCACAACCGGTTCACGGACATGAACGCGCTGCTCAATGCCAGCACCGGCCGTGGCCGCAAGAACGCCGCCGCGTCCGCCGGCGCGCCCTGGCCGTAATCCGCCAGCCGCAGCAGCCCGCCATCCAGTTCCGGCGTCGCTTCCAGCTCAAAATACCGCCCAGCCTGTGCCAGCGCGCCGTTGTCATGGACCAGGGCGGCGCCGAACAGATCGGTCTCCGCCGCCGGCCGTTCCGCCACGATCGCGGCATGCCGCGCCAGCGTCTCTGCATCCCGCGGCAGCACGTCCGGATGCATGAACACCAGCCGGTCGCTGCGCGCCTCCCGCGCGGCCAGATTGTTCGCCCCCGCCAGCCCGGCATTGCCGCCGGGGATGATCACGGTCAGGTCGATCCCATAGACCAGCGCGGCGAGCCTTGCCTCCCGTAGCACCTGGTCCGCCAGTTGCGGCGAATTGCAGACATAGATCAGCTCGCAATCGCGCATGGCCGCCTGCCGCGCCAGCACCGCGCATTGCAAAAACAAGAATTCCGGCCGGCCATACAGGCAGACGATCAGCGACGCGGCATAATGCTGCCGCCCCGCCCCGAACCGCTCCACATACGGCGCCGCGACCAGCTGCCGCACCACCGCCCGGTTCAGCCCCACCAGCTGGGCGCCGATCCCGCCGGCAATGGAGGCCACCGCCGCCTGCATGGGCCGGCCAAAGAATTTCGCCACCGCCAGATAGCCGCAGGCCAGCTTCCGCAACGCGTGGTCGGTGACGATTTCCGGTTGCAGGACGAATCCGGTCTCCGCGCCGGATTTCAGCCGCACCACCCCCGTGCACTGCCCCGCGATCAGCACCCGTCCGGCAAACAAAAATCCCCAGAACCCGTAGGCATGACGCGCCACGTTCCCCAGCGCCGATTCCACGTCCACCCGCCGTGACCGTGCCAGCACCGCCGCGTCCAGTGACACCGCCCAGCCGAAAAAATACAAATCCACGCTGTCCAGCGGGTCCACGGCGTCATCCACCCAGCCGGTTAGAAAAATCCCGCCGGTGCCGGACAGCCGCAGGCTCTCGATCCCGCATGGCCGCGCCTTCGGCTGCTCCGCGATGGCGTTGACATAGCCCGCCAACACCACCTGGTTGCGCGAGTCCCGGCCCAGCTTGCGGAATGGCCGCCCTTCGGCGCGTCCATAACGGTCAAAATGCTCGCGCCCGGTCTTGAACACGCCATTGCTGACCGCCTGCCGCACATCCGGGTTGAATCGCAGATAGGTTTCTTCATCGAACGACGCGGCGTCGTTGTCCGTCCGCGCCGGCCGCTCGGCGGCCTTGCCGGACATCCTGGGCCTGGACGCGGCGCGCTCGTCATCCATGTTGTTCCAAGCCACCCGAATTTTTCATATAATCAGCAATTTGCCTATCGTTTCGAGCGTAGCGGCAAGGCCAAGGCCGCACAAGCGAATTAGAGCGCGATCGCCTTCGGTCTAATCGCACGTTGTGGCGAGGGCCGATTGACAGGCGCAAATCGCCCGGCTAACAAAACGCTATACA
>Ga0209208_10011506_pt1 | contig 11321 bp, 11 predicted proteins | sample S1TSphfallax_3_FD_187694 | JGI IMG/M metagenome (GOLD analysis project Ga0209208, IMG submission 187694) | Host-associated microbial communities from peat moss isolated from Minnesota, USA - S1T2_Fd - Sphagnum fallax MG (SPAdes) (version 2) | ecosystem: Host-associated > Plants > Peat moss >...
ATTCCTCATACAAGGAGGGCTATATGTGGTGAAAGAAAAATGATAATTACTATCCTTGACCCTCAATTTAATCCTTAAATTAAATACAAGTGTGTTATACAAGATTGCTAATTAGTGCAATTGTTTGAAAACAAGCAAAAAATACTAATTTGGCTACACCATCCAAAAAAGCTTGTTACTCCCCCCAAGCATATATCCTATTAAATGAGGCAAATAACTTCAAAATATGTAGCAGCAGTGGAGGCGCTTCAGAAAAAGAAAGACAAGGTGAAACTCAGTTTATCACAAAAATTGATGGTTTTCGGAGTTTCATCACCACACCCACCTCCATTACTGTTAATGTACATTTTTGCAGGTTTTTTTTTAAGAATCTCACCTTGTTTATGTGCTCTGTTTTCCTCACTTTACAGATAACTCTATTGCAATTGTTTTTCAACTGTTTTTGGGGACATCCGAAAGGTCATGTGTGTCCCAAAGTGTCCCATTGTGTTTGTAATGCAGCCAAATAAGTTTTTTATTTTTTTCTCAAAATTCTGATGCTGCATCCTTGGGTTAGCATACCAAGAGGGTTTTAACATTAAATGACAACTTCTTTTTAGAATCGATCTAAATATTTTTAAAAACTAATTCAAAATATGCTGCTTAACTACAATCAGAGTTCAAATATGGTGAAAAGATTTTTTTTTAAACAATTTTTTTTGAAACTGGCTATTTTTGTTAGAAGAATGGAATATTTTGAAAGAATATTCCCTTTTTTTTTTTCACTTTTTGCATTTTGGAAAAATTTCCTACCAGGAAAAACACTAATGAAAATTGGTGATTATCAACAAGAAAATTTAGCCAAATTTGGCTATAGAGCATATGTGAAAGTTTAAAAAAAAGAATCCTATTACGTTTTGGCCACCATGGTTGTAGAAATCTGATGATAAAAAAAAATTCCATATATGGCCAATTAGGATCCTTTTTTCACAAAAATCCTTTGTCGGTATGAAAATCATATTTTTCAGGTTTTGAATAAAATGCAAGAAGTCTCCAAAAATAAAAGCATTGGTTAGAAGTTGCAACAATCAAATTTCTGGGGCTTTCATCTAATGTATTTCAGAAATTACTAGGTTTTACTCTATATTATAAAGATAAGAATCATGAAGTAGTTTGGTTACAAAATAGATAGAAAAACCAATACATTGAACATGAAACAAATCTTGGTAGTCTTATCACAAGTTAAGTAAGCTCACTTTGTAAATTGTAATCTTGTTTAATTTTGACATTCAATTCTTGTATTTAGTACATTCTATGGAAACTTAATAGAATTAATATACAATTCATTTATAAATTCAATTGTTAACAAGACATGTTCATTATAATGTATATTAGGGCTAAATGTGGATGCATTTTTCAATTGTAGTTCTATTTATTTATTTGATTCAGTTAGACTTTCAAACCAAAAATATTTAATTTGCATGTGCTCCATAACGCCTTTGACATAATTAGAAACATTACAAGCTCCTTATATAGAATGAGTTCATTCATTACTCATAAAAGGAGGGCCCAATGCGGTGAAAACAAAATGATAATTAACCTCATATTCTTCACCTTCAAATTAATCCTTAAATTAAATATAAATTTGTTATGCAAACTGGGCATTTATGCTAATGCACGCTAATTAGTCTGCTAATCAGTGCAATTATTTGAAAACAAACAAAAAATACTAATTTTTCTAACCCATCCAAAAACGCTTGGTACCCCCAAGAATATATCCCATTAAAGGAGGCAAATAATTCCCAGATATCAAAGAAATAACAATCAAAACAACTTCAATTCATATCAATTTTAAGCTTCAAATTTCTAACCAACTTGGCAACTCTTATAAATAAACTATTTATAAGATAGATTGTCAATTTATATCCTCAATTTACAAAATCAGTGCCCTTGCCTTTGATTCAACATTATAATTAACAAAGATCCATATAAGATTCCAAAGTTCCATTCACCAAAGTCATGAAATATGTAGTCCAATCCATTGATACAACAATTCAGCAAATATGACACTAATTACACAACAACATTCATATTAAAATATGCAACTAGATTTGATGAAAACACAAAAAATAGCCCTCTTCAGTGCATGTACCATCCTCTCCTTGTATAGGACTCGAGAAAAATTAAATCACTAACAGCTTCTCACAATTAACCTATTGAAGGATGGAATTTAAGGTAAGTAGTTTGCTCCAAAACAACAGGAAAGTCCCATCCATGTGTATCACATATGCAGGCAATGTCTTTAGTCCAACAGCCCCCACTCCTTGAAGTTTGTTACAGTTTCATGAATGACATCTTCAGTGGGTAGCAAGTGGAGCCCAAGATCCCTCAACTTTTGGGATGACAAATTGTGTGATGGAATCAAAGGGACAGTTTCATCAGCAACCCTGGAGACCCACCAATTCACCCACCGCTTTCTATCAACTTTGCAAGCTGAGAGAACCAGACATCAAGAAAGCTGCTCCCAAGGAAAGGCATGGGTGGGGAACATATCCCCCTACGATGTGAATGACAACCATTTTTTTGGAGTTGATAATGCAAACTGGAGAGAAAGTGAAGGGAGAGAGGCTTGTAACTTACTTAGCAGAAATGTCATACATTGGATACAGCTTCTTCAAAAGTGAGACCACATCAGCAAACGGATGTACAGGCCCAGAACAAATGTACCGGCCTGTTGCATGTTCTGACTCATATGCCAATATATGAGCCATTGCCACATCTTTGACCCCCACAATCCCAAAAGCAATGCTTGGATATACTTTCATTGTCCCTGCAAATGCCAAAACAACATCAAACATGTTGGCAAAGTTCCCGAAGAGTCCAAAGGTTTATTCTCACTCATGCACATTATACGATGAGCCAAATATTTCAGGCTATGAGGTTTTGGAGATACTCACCATTTAGTATTCCCAAAATATATATATTAGTTCCGATTTCTGAAGCTTGTAAAGTAGGACCAAAAACCCCACCGGGGTTGATGACCACCATGTCTAAACCTTTCTCTTTCACAAAATCCCATGCTGCCTTTTCTGCAAGTGTCTTCGACAACACATACCAATCCTGCACCACCCACATGCTATCTAATAAATCTTCCAAAATCCGCTAAATTCTACACTTTGCAAGAAAAAATGAAAAGCAAAGCTAAGACACATAGGAAAAACCCAGTAATAGAAAATAGAGATCAGTAGATCCAACAGACCTTTCTTTCCCGACAATACTCTTCTTCACTCCAGAAACTCTCATCAAGAAAAGCGTTGGGAGTGCATTTAGGAGTGTAGTTGATGGTTGCTGCAGTTGAGGTCAAGACCACCCTCTGTGTGTGCGCTTTTGCACAGGAAGCTAGCACATTCAGAGTTCCAGTTACCGCTGGTTCAATCAATTGTGCCTGCCACATAGACAATCCTCCGAGCTATTAAAGAACAAATCAAGCGACACTTGCCATTTCCTTTTCAATTCCACAAGTGATAGTTGAAAGCTTATTGGTTTTCTTTTCCCCCATAAACAAATAGCAAATGGTTTTTCAACAAGTAGTTTTTGAACATAAAAAATCAAGACATGTGAGAAATTTTGCATCTTGGAAAAAGTAGCAACCAAATAGGTTGAACAGGGAAGATCAAACCTGGGGATCTGTAATTCCCTCCATGATGAGCGGAGATGCGACATGAAATACTCCATCACAGCCAGCCACAGCTTCATCAAAGCTTCCAGGTTGCAAAAGGTCAGCAGAAAACAGCTTCAGGCGGTCACTGGCACCTGGTAACTGCAGCAGAAACTTCGCTTTCTCTGCCACACCCCCATCCATTGCAACATAACTTCCTAGTCCTCATGACAAGCGAAATTCTTTCCAATAGTGAAGGCTCACAGACTCCAACACTGGGAAACTCTTCCTTGGTGGGCTTGGGTGCAGTCACTTTCATGATTTGGCCCCCCACTTCATCTGCAGCATATTTTGAGCCAAGGTCTACATAATGCCCATTCAATCCATGATGTCAAGCAGCAGAATGCTGAAGAGCTTTTGCATCATCATGATGTTCAATGTTGTATCTACCTAAACTTAGATACACAGTGAAGACGAAATTGATGTTTGAAATGCGCAGTAACATTGCAATGAGCATGAAAAAAAAAAAGACTTGAAAACAAAATCCACATAAATTCAATCAAAGCACATGCATAAAAACGAAATTTATGATGGCAGAATGCAATCATCATCGCACATGCTACAACTTTCTGCATGATGAGGAGGAACAAAACCCTAGAAACAAAAAAAAGAAAAAAAACACTGAAATGTTGATGGAAACAAAGATGAGAAACCAGATTACAATGAACAACATTCCTTAAGCATTATTTGATCCTTGGCCATTCCATGCCCAGAACTAAGTGCGTACCTGGGTTACGAATCGTGCCTCGGACAGTATAACCACGCTCCAAAAGCAGCTTCACAAGCCAAGAGGCGATGAAGCCGGAAGCACCAGTCACACAAACTGTCTTACCAACAACCATTGCGTCCAAGTCCAATGTTGATTGTAAACCCTAATCCTTAGGGTTCCTTAGGGTTTCCAAGGAGGAAGAAAAGATCTTCTTCTTCTTCTACTGTGTGACGTCTGGTGTCTTGTTGCACTCCATTGCAAATGATCCATTGCACACCACGGCAGCAAATTCTTATAGTTGCAATATTTCCGTATAATAACAACATCATCATCATTCAGAAGCGCAATGCTGATGCAGAAGATTCTGCGTGAAATTAAAAAAACAAAAGTTGTGTGTGGAACTTCAGGCAGACCTTTCGTCGTCATGGATGGCCTGTTCAGAAGCGCAACGCTGATGCAGAAGATTCTGCATGAAATTAAAAACAAAAAGTTCTGTGCAGAACTTCCGGCGGACTTTTCTTGCGATGGATGGCGGGGGGAACACGCTGCATGCATAGTTCTCAAAATAATTATCAGGTCATTGCAGCCATCAATTCTACCAAAAAAGGTCTCATTTCTTCTCAAAAATCAATCAAATTCAATATTAACCAAATACTAGTCAATTAAATTGGTTGATGGATAATAGATAATAGATATCATTATAGTTTAATAGATAATTAAAACTAAATATTATTACTTTTCTATTTAGCTAATAATTTTTTAAAATATTTTATAATTAACTAATAATATAATCAATGGGTTTAAAATATATTATTATGTAATTTTAAAATTATTGATGATTATTGCTGTAAATAATTAGTTAGCTAGATGGTTTATTAATGAATTAGTTTTTTTTAGTTTTTTTTAATTTATTTATTCTATATTTTATTCATGAATTAATTATTAATCTTATTAATTGATTACTTAATTTATTAGCTGGTTAGTTAGTTAATTACCTATTTAATTATATAGTTGTCAAGATGAGGATGAAAACCAAAACATATGAGATAAACTTTTTAATTGCACAAGTAGTTTGCAATTAAAAACTATAGTCATAAAACACTTGCAACTAGAAAGTTCATCCCGTATATTTTGGCTTTCATTCTCATCTTGAAAACTATATAAAACAAAACAAGGTGTTTTACCTTACATTTTCATATTTAAAAACTTGGGTTAGGATGAGCCAATAAAAAGGGTTGAACCCAAAATAAAATATAAATATTTGTGTACTAACACTTAACTATGTATCTCCCTAACTTACCTACCTACCTAAATATTCATTTAAATTTATTTTGGAGAATATCAATTAAACATGCCACATGGCAAATTTTTATTGCACCATGTTTCACAATCTTAACCATCTAAACATAAAAAATTAAATGTATTGGATTATTTCAAAATTATAATAAAATATTCTTAATTATTAAAAGTTGGGACACTTGGTAACACATAACTTGTTCCCATTGTTCACCAAAAAAATCACATCCTAGTTACAAGTGATAATACGTATATGACCAATCAAAGGTATATTTCGTTGATTTTCATCCAAAATTCCTTGTCATTTGTGACTATTGTCAATGCGACTTGTCTAAGGTGACTATTAAAATTTCAGTTGGAAATGTTGCCTACAACTAAAAATTAGTCATAGGGACTAGTTGCAAAATGACCATTTTCTACTAGCAGAGTAAAGTTAAGAGAAAGGCTAAAAGAGGAATGATAAAAAGGATTGGTTGTACCTTCCATCAAATTTTGTTACTTTTTTAATACATTCCATGTTACATGTCCATCAATTGATTTTAATTGTGCCAAAACTTAATCACTTTGCAAAACAACCATTTTTGCACCTTCCTCATTACCTGTGCTTGCCTTTAGTTCTTTCAATGTATATTGTAGTACATTTTTTAAGCTTTCTTTTTGGAAAATAGATGTAAGGAAGGAACTTCAACTTGTAATCTACATAAACATCTTTCTAAATATGGTTGGGTACAAGTTGTGTGACATTTTTTCTATCTTGGCATAAAACATATTTAATGATGCTTATAAGAGTTGGCTAAGGAATTCAAATGTACAGAATCCACAATGCACCTTGGGCCTTTTTCTTTCCGAAGTGTCGTTGTGGGCGTCTTACTAGCTAGTATTTCACAATCATTTTCTTGGGTCATGCATTGGTCAAGGTCAATTCCTTCCATACCTTATTGACCCTGAAATGCACTTGAATAAATGGAAATAATTAGCATGTTTTGTAGCTCAATGAGAAGGAAAGAAATTTAGGGTTTGGCAACTGCAAGGTCAAATAGCAACTAAAAGACACTAGGAAGAAGGTTTGTATTTTGAGACCATGCATAGATAGAGGTTGTATCAAAAATAAAAAATAAAAATAGAATTGGAGTGGTTTAACATTTCAAGATTTCAAGGTTTGATAATAACTCAAAGAGACAAGGTTTAAGGTTATGTTCTTTCAATGAATATGTAACCACCACTAGGCATAGATACAAGTTGTACCATAAATATAAATAAAAAACATAATTGGAATGGTTTAGGCTTTCAAGAGTTTAGGTTTTGACAGCAACTCAAAATGACTAAGTTTAAGGTTATGCTCCTTCAATGAATTTGTAATTACCACCATGCATAGATAGAAGTTGTACCAAAAAAAAAAAAAAAAAAAAAAAAAAAACAACAAAATTGGAATTTATGGTTTCAAAATTTTAAGATCTGATAGCAAATAAAAAAGACCAGGTTTAAAGTTATGTTTTTTCAATGATTTTGTAACCGCCACCATGCATAGATAAAGGGTGTACTAGAAATAAAAGACGAAGACAAAAATGGAGTGGTTTAAAGTTTCAAGACTTTAGAGTCTATTAACAATTCAAAGAGACTAGGTTTATGGTTATGAAGTTGGGAGTGGAATATGTAATCACCACCAGACATAAATATAGTATGTATTAAAAAATAAATAAAGGCAAAGACAAAATTTTTAAATGGCAACATCCATAGATAGGACATGTGGTAAAATTACAAAGACAAAATTATGAGAATTTATTTCCATTCAACTTTGTACTAGATTTGTGCCATTTAAAACTAGAAAGTTACATCAGAAAAAACTTTTTAAATCATAATATATGGGAAAATTAGGTCAATGGGATCTAAACACATTTTCAAGGATTGAAGCTCAAACTCAAAACACATTTGGAGTGACTACCTTGGAATACGACTATTGGCAAGTTGTTATGTGGTCAATTCTAACTACCTCTAATGTTTTCTAAGAAATACTTTTGTTTATAAACAAAACCCATGCCTTATTCACTCAACGAAAACACCACAACATTAAAGGTGTCAAGGACAAACAAGTGAAAATGTCTTGCATAACAATAGAATCCAAGAGAGGAGACAACAAACTAATGTTGAACACATCTAGATTAGGTTGGGATTTTGGGTATACATAGGTTTATAGGATGTGGGTGTCAAATTTGTTTGTACATGAATGTATGAAATAAGTTTCTATTGGGATTGAACTAATTTTCTTTTAGGTAGGGTTTGTACAAATTTACACACATTGCAATAAATAGTGAAAAGAGACCACACACATAACAAAAGTGACTCCCGAATTGTGAAAATTTCCACACAATCATAAAAGATTTCATCATCTTGACAAGGTTTGACATCTACTGTCACCATGGTTTTGAAAGGTTTGCGCATCACCTGTAGGTTAATCACCCTTGTAAGCAAAAAATGAATTTAAGAAATTTTTTCAATGACTTAAAACCTTTAATGATGGGTCGACCTCCTCCAAATGCACTGACCTAGGACATGCAAACAACTTGGAACGCACAAAATACACCTTTAATTATGTCAAATGCACTACCAAATGCACTGCTAACTGAATGCACTATTTACCAAATGTAGTGCCAACCAACCTAGGATACATGTTAGCAAAAATGTGTTGTCTATTGTCATTGACCTAGGAGGTGCATTGGCAAAAATGCACTACCAATTGTTTTGTTGAACCACATAGACCATGCCAATAATGCACACGGACTTTGTGTTGCTTGTTGAACCACACAAACTATGACAAAGTTAATAACGATGAACAAAAAAACCTCACAACAAACATGTATGCAAATAGACCATGGTAATGACACAAAAGAAAACCTTGTAGATAGTATGTGAATAGTCCTAACAATGATGTGATGAGAAAAAACTTTTTAATCAAAATGTGAACACACCTTGGTAGCCAATCAAAGAGAAATGACCTTTCCAAGTTTTAGCAGTACCTTCTTACACTGATGTGCTTGCTGCGGATTGACATCAACACATTGTTTGTTGATGTGCCTCCTAACTCATTGAATGACCTTCAAGTGCTCGACTTCAAGTTCTATTGATGCACTTGCCTTCAAGCATGTGACCTCTTCTTTTGTTGATAGATTAACTTTCAAATGTGTGACCTCTTTTTACATTCATGTGCCTACCTTCAAACACCTCCTCTTTCAAGCATTGGACCTCCCCTTTTGAAAAAACTCTAATGACATTTAGACAAACTAAAAAGATTAGAGATAGAAGTGGTTATTTGCTCCTCCCACTACAAACCCTAAAGCCTATTTTCTCTTCCCATTGTTGAACAGTGCACATGTTGAAAAAAACATGAGGCAAAACTTGAAAATGCATCAAAATTGATGCATTTTCAAGTTTCACCCCGTGTTTTTTTCCTTCATCAACTCCGCACCATGTGTTTTTGACCACGCCCTATGTTTTCGACAAACACAAGGTACTCACCCTAGTTGTTTTGGACTTTACAGATAACTTTGTTATAAGTTCAAGTCCTTGTTTACTTTGAAAGTCGAGAAAACCTACAAAATTAGTTCAATTTTGCACAAGATAAATTAAAGTCCTATATAGGTGATCTCACTAATGCCTTCAATATTTAGTGATACCAAACTTAGGTTAAATGAGAATAGAAACAACTTTTGTGTGAGTAAAACTGAGAAAACAAAACTAATCCTGGAATCCTCCCTCCCCTACCCTGCCCCCAAAAAAGATCCTAGGAAAATCTTGGGTGCCTATTGTCTCACCTCATCTGTTGCCCTTGGATATTCATTTTAAATTTTTGGTCACTGATTTTTGCTCGAGCTATGTAGGCCCCTATTTGTTGATTGGCTTGGGGGCCATGGGGCCTTGTTGGGGTGGGGAGAGGGGGGAAAGAGAGTTGTACGAAGGTTTTCTTTTTTCTTTTTGGGCAAGGAGACACTTTGATTGGCCAATCACAATTTTCTTGGAAAACATTAGGCAATCCCCAAAATAACCAAAATTATTCCTTCAGCATCCCTTTTACAAGTTATGAAAGTACAACTTGGGCAAAAATTGTGGGATAAAGTTTGGTGCTATTGGGAACATCATGGGGAACATCATTGGGAACCGGTGAGAACAAAATCCAAAAAAGTTTGAACTCCACACCCCTCCTCCTGTCTCACCTCTGCCCCTGAAAGGAAAAAGATGGACCCGCTTGGATGCACGTTGAGCAGTCTCGTTGGGTTGCATGAAAATTCTATTCCTAAAGCTGTTGGACACTGAGCTCTCAATGGGGGCTTTTCCCTTGTTAAAGATACTTACTTGGTTGGAGAAGCCAGATGCTGGGTGGACAAGAAAATCTAACAAGTAGAGAAGGGAGCCTTCTGAGAGGATGCATACCTTATCCTAAGGTCAGTTTCCTCATTAAATAAATCCTCTCAAAACAGTGAAATGAAATTTTATGAAAAATATGAAGTTGACATGTTGAAAATCATCATAGTTATCATAGGCTACATTCTGAATAATTTCACTATTCACATCACAATATCATAGTAGACGATGGAAAAATTATATAATAATTTCACTATTCACATCACAATATCATAGTAGATGATGGAAAAATTATATAATTTCAAATTTTTAAAAATGAATTCATTTTTTGAAAAATAAAATAAATAAATTTGTCAATGTGGAATCTGACCATATAGGCTCTGGTACTAGGTCAGACAATTCAGATTGCATGTGGACAAGAAAATGTACTAGGTATATACTAGAACTTCTGGAGTCTGAAGGATGCACAAAGTGTGCATGGAGGAGCACTTGGCACAAAGTGGCCATAGAGGGACCCATTCTCTTGTTCATTTACTTGTCCATCAAGCATCCAAACTTGTGCAACCAAGTAACCAGTCAGCTGCTCATTTTGCTTGAATGCTGAAAATCCCAACTGGCCAACTGAGCACCTAAAATAGGTGACCAAGAGCTGGTCACTAGCAAAGTTTTCATTGCAGAATTTCACAAGAGTTTTCTCAAGAACTGAACCCGAAGGAAGATCCATTGCCAAACTTTCCAATGAAAGTGAGTTGGAAAAAAGTACCACACACAAAATTTGTTGAACTAGGACGATAACTTTCATGCAACTTTAATCCTACCTAATTACAAGTTACAACACCCCTTATACACGATTATGAACAAAAATAACTAACAATGAATCCTAAGTGTGGCTTTTTATTACAACTTTATAACCGTGTCTGTAAAGACAACAGATAAAGGTTACACTTATTTTAGTGTAGGAAAATACTAGTGTTGGACTGGTATTGTAATACCTTTTCAGGTTTGCCAAGAATTAAATTATCTTTGAAGATGTCAAAATTTTCTAGACATAATCTGTTTGAAATGTTGAAATTTAAGAATATTACATGGAAGGGCAGAATACAACATTAAATAGAACATTATTTTCCCACATTTTTGCAAAAAGAAGCAGTGAAAGAATTTGTAAAAAATCTCAATATCTTATGAGGTTGAGAGTCCAGAGAACCTGCCAAAGAATTTGCCTATGTTTATTGTCGAAATTTCTTTCTTTTTTTTTTTTTTTTT
>Ga0209208_10011507_pt1 | contig 11321 bp, 7 predicted proteins | sample S1TSphfallax_3_FD_187694 | JGI IMG/M metagenome (GOLD analysis project Ga0209208, IMG submission 187694) | Host-associated microbial communities from peat moss isolated from Minnesota, USA - S1T2_Fd - Sphagnum fallax MG (SPAdes) (version 2) | ecosystem: Host-associated > Plants > Peat moss >...
AGTCTAGGTTTCTTGGGCTAAGGATCTAAGGTTTATTTTTAATATAAACCACTTAACATAAGTTAGATAACTTAGGTTGTTTATCATAATAATTAACCTAGCTAGGTTAAGGTAGGTTGATTTTTGGTTAAGCGAGCTAAATTAGGTTGCTTTGCCTAGCTAGGTTAAGTTAGGTTAACTTTTGACTATGTTAATTACATGGGTTAAACTAAGTTGACTTTTGGTCTGGTGCAATGACTAATAATATTATTTATAAAATTTTGACACATGTTATCCATCTATCAAAACATTTTTGTAACATTTAATTGAATAAAATGACTAAGTTGAGATGGCATGCACTTTACATGTCATACCAAGGTTAATGATGACATGGAATTTCATTATTATAATAAAATTTTAAGATTTTAATCATTAAAACGACTAGGCCTTGCAACTAAATGCCCCTTGTGACTAAATGGGTGAAACAACATGGGTTTAACAACCCACTCGTCACTAGTTGCATGTGTCCTTCCCGACTAGTATGTAGGTGTAAAAGCTAGTTGCAAACCCAAAATGTGTTGTTGTGGCATTTAAACAACATTCATTTCTAGTGATGTTCCCCTATGTGTTTGGTATTGCATTAGAACAAAGATTATTCATGAAATTATTATTATTTGGATGGATTCATGGAACATATTTGCTATTGATTTCATTGTTGTTATTATTGGGTTTGAATCAAACATAAGGAAAGGGGTATAACCACTAAGGTAATAACACATTTAGTTGTTTACAATATAAATTTCAAACCATATATAATGGACTTTATGTAAAACTTCTTAGTGTTTTATGGATTTTTTGCTTTTGTTAAGGCAAGTTCAACGAGAGGAAATAAATGAACTTAAATACATAAGGTTTTAGCTCAAACCTTGTTGCACAAATTAATTACATTAAGGTGAACAAACCCTCTTTACTTAGAACATCATAAAGTTGGGATACATTAAAACAACAATAATGTCGTGACCCTAGCCTTGGGTTCGTGACCAAGACAAGGGTTTATGAAGGTGTGGGCCAAAAATGAAGTTGGGAGTCACATGTCATGCTCCCGGGAATGTGGGAAAGTGTGAGGGAATGAACCCCCACACTCCCAAGTGAACTCTCATTTTGGGAATTGGAGTCTCGATGGATTCCCAAATTTTCAAAGAGTAATTTCAGGGGTCAAAACCCATTGGATTGAAAATTTCCTTATATCATTGGAAAGACCTTGGAATTTAAATGTCTAAAATGGTTTTGCATGACCCATTTGGGTTCTTGAAACAAAAGTTATGGCCAAAAGAAGGGCCATGAATGAAATTAGTAGTTTGACTCCGACCATTAAAAGTCAAGAATCGCCATTATTTTTAAGGTGCAGGTGGCGTGATACATACCATTCAAAAGCTCTCAACAAGGACTACAATTTTGCTTTAGACCTCACTTCAATCGAAGGTATGCACACAAAGTTATGGGCATCCAAAGTTGTGGGAGTCCTAATTTTGGGAGTTTTGGAATTCCCACTTGGGAGTCCCAGGACAAAATGACATTTGGGCATAGAGAATACTATTAGGGGGAAGGTGGTGGCTTCCTCTAAGTCCGAGTCGTGGTGAGTCTTGTGAGTCTGTGTTTACTCATGGTTCATTTCTGCATCAAAATGCTCCAACTACACACTAACCAACTTGTTGTTTGGTTTATGCAGGTTCATGTGAGTAATTGATTTGCTTGTCAATCTTCCTAGTCCCCATCCCAACGCTCCAACACACCCCTCTACCCCCAAAGTGCTATGAGCCAAGGAGAGCGCCCCAACTTTTTTTCCTTCCGTTGTTTTCATCTTTGGACTCACAATTGAGTCCATCAAGGAACTTGGGGGTGCGTCAAATAATGCCACTTGTAATTTTTTAACTTGAGATCATAATTCAATCAACCATCCAATTGATGGCTATAAGCCTTTTTGGGTCAAAGACAAAATGGGTAGGTTGTTTCAACAATGTATATAAATAGTAATTTTCAATGTAAATGACATATTTTTAAAAAATAATGCTACTAGTTGCATAATATAACCAAAGTATGGTATTAGATAGTTAGACAATACATTCTTCCTTGGACATGACTAAGGACTTTATGTGGGTTTCTAGATGAATTTTATTTATTTTTTCTTTGTATGTGGCATGTCCAAAAGTGTGTTAGATTCAAGTAATAAACAAATATATGATGGTGAATGAAAACATCAAATAAGTGTAATCCCTACAAGGCAAAGTTGAAGTAAGTTTACATTTTGAATTTCCTTTCAAATGTTGCACTATAGGTCGTGTCTTTGATACATCTATATGATATATTTTTGCACTACTAAATGCTAAAAACACACCTTATGATGTGTGATGGCCTATATTTTTAATGAACTTCATATAATTTTTGTTGTCCATAGTCATGTGCAAGGTGTCAGATCTATTAGAATCTATCATCAAGTCTAAAGAAAAGGAAAAACAACTTGAGGACTAACAAAAAGTTCAATAACTAAAGGTGGGGTTTTTATATAATTAGTCATTTAGGCAAGACTTTAAATGCAGTCAAGCCCCAAGGATTTTTTTTTTTAGGGTCATTTGATATGCTATTAACAAGCATTGACATCATAATTTTGTGCATTTGATCACAATTGCAGGGATTAACAAATCTTGTACATAATTTATTTCACATGAATTTCATAATTTGCTCTCAAATTTTTTAAACATCATGGCACATTTGGAACCCAAAAAAATGTCAAATGCCCTTGTGGCCTATTGGATAGAAAAAATGTTTAGTGATTAAAAAGTGTGTTTTGGGTGGTGTTATTGTGTAAAATCCCAAAGGTTGTGATAAAATTGGTATTGACCCCATTGATCCAAGTGTACATGTTGATGAATTCAACAAGCTAGCTTACATGTTCTTCAACATGGAAAAAGCAAAAAAACAGAAATTCAATGGAATCATTTGGGATTGCAAAATAATCATTATTATATTCCACATGCTCCCAATGTCACCCAATTAAGAAAAGCCTTTAATGTGTGCATGGGGATACATTATCCTACTCTCCTTGACGGTAAATTTCCCGGCCTCGAAGCTTCCATGGCCGTGTCCTAAGATAACGACCGCCGAGGCAAGGATTAGCATAATAGGCCCAACGCAGAGATGTCCATCTCCAGCAAGATTAGCGAGTATCATACCTCGCGCTATCCAATAGTAGAATCCTGCAAATAAAGCAAAAACAGCTCCCATAGAAAGAACATAATGGAAATGTTGTTTGGGGCATGTATGGGATGATGATTTATTCAAGTCTTCATCAAGTTAGGCTTTATGATTTAATGATACACAAGCTAGGCTTAACAATATGAAATCATGAGTGACATAATGTTTAATGACTAGGGCACATTATCACCTTAATGAAACTATTATATGGACCACCTTGCTATGTGACAAACCATAGATTGTCAACTTAATGAGGGTAGTGTATGGATCACCTTGCTATTTGAGTTACCTTGTGTGAAAAACAATAAAGTGACATGTGTCAAATTGACCAATCTTATTCCAAGGGTGTGGCATATTGGATGGGGCAATGATTTGAGTCTTAGTGAAAGTTAACTAACTTTTATGACTTAATAACACATAAGCTTTAGTGACATGATACGAATGACATATTGTTTGGTGATTAGGGTAGATTGTCACCTTAACAAAGGTAATGCATGGATCACCTAGCTATGTGTGACCAAAAATTACTTGTAGGCAAATAAATTGACATGTGCCAAAACTTGAGTGGATCACAACATGTATATAAGCAATCACTAACCCAAAACCACTATTGAAAACACTATAATGGAATTGGTTCATTCCACCCAAATTTGGGTGGAATGGCCAATGGTTGGGACCACATCCCTTAACAATGTTCCCAATTGGTTCAAGGCCTTGTTGCTTGAAATTACCATCTTTCATCTCATGTCCTAATTGCAAACTTGTGTCTAATCCAAGGACTTAGCGCATCAAGGACATCTTTTTGGGCCCTTTTCTTCGAACCCTCAATCATTGGGACCTATGTGGCTCATGAGTGCTATTAAATTGGGAGTCAAATCCAAACCAACATTTAGATTTGCAACCCAAGCCGCCATGAAGGCCACCCCATAGTGGTCCAAACTTGGGCCTCGATTAAGTTAATCCTTTCACTTGAAGATCCACCTAAAAGGGCATGTCACTTTCCCCCACTTTAGAGATGTCAATATGCTTGTTGACATTACTTAGGGTGGACCACCCTTGGGCACTTTTTCCACCTTTTTCATTTTGATCCAATGGTCGAATTAGCCACTTCCCAATCAAAGGAGACCATTCATGTTATGTCTTTGTGTTTTCAACATAGGAGGTACTACCGAATGTCTTTTGTTTTCTCATGGTGCATTCATTTCTAACATATTTTTTGAATTCCCCTTTGTAATTATCATTTTTTCCTTAGAGTCCACTTGAAGTCTAACTTGGAGATTTTAGTCATTACACTAAACGAGGGTTACTAACTTGCCAACAGATAATGCCAAATTAGGCTTTATGGTTCAAATCCCCTTTACCCAAGCGAGGCGTGATTCATGAGTTCATGTGCATGATTTCTCCATTTATACTACTAGAAAAATGGGGTTTTTCTACTTGTTACGATGTGTAATTTTATTCACATGCACCATTATTTCAATTTCACTTGATCAAACTTTAAATTTTTTCAATTTGACTTCAACCCCAAGTCCATTTCTATTGGTTGCCACCTCCTTGCCTTTCTCAACCACTTTCCACGCCACAAACCTTAGCCTTTTTGTTGTTGACCAAGCCCACAAAAACCCTTAACCCTTTTAAATTAATAAGGTTGGTTTACTTTGTTATTTTGTGGTTGCTCTCTCCCACTTTAAAAGGGGTTGATGCCTTCTCATCAACACTTAGGCCAACTGTAGGTGGGTCGTTATTTTTTTCAAATTCTCTTGACTCCAAGTTCATGACCTCTTTCTTGCTCAAACTTCATCACCATGTCTGATTTGTGGTCCATGTGGGCAAGTTGCATCCAAACCACCTCCTTATGATGGTTGCCCTTATATTTCACTAAATACCTTTATTTTGGAAACATGTTTGCCTCGCACAGAATATGCCTTTGATTTTGGCCACCAACCTATGTTCAATGGCATCCATTTCTAGTTGCACCTTTTGCTTTCAATTCGGTTTATATTAATCATGTTGAAACAACTTTAGTTTCGAAACATGAAAGGTTAGATGTGCAACAAAATTAGTTGGCAAATTTAAGGTTATACATGTCAAGGTGTAACTTATGCAAATTTTCATAAGGCCTCACATACTTGGTAATGAAATGTGGGGAGAGGCCATTAAGCATCTTAAAGTCTCAAATGTTCAACCACATGTGTTGCCTAGTCTTAAACTCTACATGCCTTTGTGTTTTATTAACATGTTTTTCATATTGTTTTAAAGCTTGTTCCAAGAGTGTATTGGGTTGGGCGTATAACTCTTCATGCCCTTTAACCATTTCCATAGCTTCCTTCTAATGGTCCCTTTGTCCCATGGGGATGGTTAAGTCCACTAATGACTTCATGGCTTCCTTTCCCAACGCTAATTCATATGGAGATGTCTTCATTGCTTAGTGTGTTGTGGAGTTGTAACAAAGTTCCATCAAGCTTAAATGTTTGCCCCAATATCTTTGATTGACACTCACATAGTTCCTAAGGCATTGGTTCAACACCCCATTGACCTTCTCTATTTGGCCATCAATTTGTTATTAAAGTGTCATGTTAAAAGACAATTTCATCCCCACCTTTTTGAACAATTGCTTCCAAAAACCTACCATAAACTTGGTGTCTCTATCAATGACAATGAATTGAAGCATTCTATGGTGCCTAATCCACATGTCAAAGAACAATTTCGTTGAATCGAAAGTTGTTACAATCATGTTTGTTGAAATGATTTTTTCCAACTTGGAAAATCAATTGATTACTACCAACATGACATCCATATTGAAGCATTCTATGGTGCCTAACCCACATGTCAAATAACAACTTCAATGAATTGAAATTCGTTATGATCATGTTTGTTGGAACGATTTTCGCCAACTTGGAGAATTGATTTATTACTACCAAAATGACATCCATTCCATTCCATTCAAGGAGTTGCATCATAAAGTCCATGGAAACATTATTCCATGGCTCACTTGGGATCAATAAAGGCCTATATAGTCCATATATATTTTTATAAATGAACTTCATGTTTTGGCATTTCACACAAGTGTGCATGAAATTCTTTACATTTTCTTTCATCTCAAGCCAATAATTTTTTTTTCCTTATGGGGACTATTGTGGTTCGTTCCCCACAATACCTCGCCATGGGCACATCATGCTCTTCTTGCATGATCTTCGTGCATAACTTCCCTGCTAGCACATAGATTTGAAATTACTTCCATTTTAGCAATCCCTTTTTCAAAGAGATGCCTTTCACCTTCTTTCACTTTCACAACTCTTTGAAGTGTATTTGTGTGAAGGGATCTTGCACATAGGCCTCCCTTATCTTTCACTCAAAGTTGTTTTCCCCTTGGAAGATGGCCCTTAATGCTTGAGTTTTGGTTGGGAGTTTTTCCATTTTAAATTCTTCCTTCCTACTCAATGCATGAAGAACTATGTTGTCCCGACTTGGTTTGTGAATTAATTCCACACCCAACAATGCCAAGGCATCATGCCATCTCAGTTATTTTGTTGAGCTTTTGGTTGAGTTTCAAAATATCTCAAAGAGAAGTTGTCCATGAAGACTTTAATCTTATGAGTTCCCAAATAATGTTGCCATGTCTTAAGGCAACACACAACAACATACAATTCTTTCTTGTGAATTGACCATAAGAGTTGTGTTCCACATAATTTTTTGATTTCAAAAGAACTTCAATGTCTTTCCTACACGAAAACCCCTTCAATAGTGAAGCCATTTGCATCTATGTGAACTTCGAACAACTTAGTGAAGTCATGATAGTCTTATGAGTCCTTAAATAATGTTGCCATGTCTTAAGGCAACACACAACACACAATTTTTTTTTGTGAATCGACTATTGGAGTTGTGTTCCACAATTTTATTTGCTTTCAAAAGAACTTCAGTGCCTTTCCTACATGAAAACCCCTTTGATAGTGAAGTCTTTGCATCTATGTGAACTTCAAACAACTTGGTGAAGTCATGATACTTCAACATAAGGGTAGATGAATTTTTTTCTTTCAAGTCTTTGAATGCCTATTGTTGTTCCTTTTTCCATTTGAAAAATAATTCCTTTTTTAGGAGATTCGAAAGTGGTTCCCCGTTTACAAAAATCCTTTTATAAACTTTTGGTAGAAACCAACCATGCCTAGGAAGGATTGAGTCACTAGTACAAAAGTGGGGTGTAGTTCATTAACCTAAATCATTATAAGATTTTAAAAGTGAAATAAGTTCATTTCACTTAAGTGATTTCACAATTGTTAAAGTTATTTCACTATAATATCATTATGTAAAATGTGTTTCACTATTAATTAACATAATTTGTTATTATAATTTACTGTGGCAAATAGGTTTATTTTTATGTTGTTATTTTAAATACCCTATGCTACTTTATGATATACCTTATATTATTTTAGGCTACATTAGTTATTTTAACTTATACCCCAACTTATTATAAGTTATTATAGGTTATTATAAAATATTATACCCTAAACTATTATACATTATTCTACCTTAAGGTATCATAGCTAGTTTATTATAGGTTTTTTACTTTAAGTTAATTTAAATTAAATTATTCAACTAACCTTAAGTTATACCTTTAATTATTTTATTTTAAATTAACATGTTTTAGTTCAAATCATATTCTAGGTTATTTAAGGTCATTCTATTTTATGTTATTATAAATTTATTTTACTCAAAGCATAACATTAAAAGTAATCTAAAATGTAATATAATGACCTAAGGTAAAATAAATTAGAATAACCAATAATAGCCTATAAAAATAACTTCAAATAACCTATAATTACCAATAACAATTAATAGAATAACCATTAATAACCACCAATAGAATAATTAACAATAGCCACCAATAAAATAAGCACCAATGACCACTAATAAAATAATCACAAATAACCTATAGTAGTATAGACTAGAATAACCAATAATAACATAAGGTGAAATAACCTTCAATAGTCAAAAGTAATTAACAATAGCTTCACATAGCAGAAAATTGCTTAAGATGAAATAATTTATAATAGTTTTAAAAAATTATAATATCAACAAATAACTTAAAGTGAAATAACTTACAATAGCCAAAAAAAACATAGAATATCCAAAAATAATTTACAATAGTCGAAAATAGCTTAAGGTGAAATAACCTAAAATAACCAGAAGTAATTAAGAATTACTGAAAGTAACTTAAGGTGAAATAGCTAAAAATAGCAAAAAAATGACTAAAAATAACCATAAATAACTATAAATAATGTAGGGTGAAATCATTTAGAACAATGAAAAGTAGCCTTATAATAGTTGAAAGTACTTTAACATAAGTAGTATTATTATATTATCAATAAATTTATTTTTTTCAAAAGAATGGTCATTGAAATGTTATTGAATAATGATATTCAAAAAAAAATTGTTCAAATGATTTTACACTTTCAAAAGGAAATAAATGTAATTATGTACATTATTGAAAATTTAATTAATTAAACTTTAATCGTTTCATTTGGACAAAATTTCAATAAGATATGAATTTTCAAAGTTTATGTTTTTATAATGTTTCAAATCAAGTATTTGATAAATACAATGCAATGTAACACATTATCACAACAAATGTGTTGGTTTGATGGTAAGGATGTTTGCTTCCATCCTAAAGGTCAATGGATCAAACTTCACAAATGGTGTGTGTTTGTGGTCAACATTGATAAGTTGACCGAATATTCCCTTATGTAGTTTTTTAAAATAGGTGTCTATTAAGGTTGATTACATGGCCTATGTACCTAAGTTAGGTTTTTAAGCTAATATAAGTAGTGACACGTGTCAATGATTCATAGGTTGAAAATCATGAAATTATGAATAATATTAAACATTACATTAAATCTTAAATAATTTAAATTTAATTGATTTTCGTGCTACCTAATTAATTAATTAGCAAATGAAGCAGTTTCATATATTTATATTTCACTAGGTATTAATGGACCAATTCATTGTCTGTAACAACTAATCTTCATTCACTGGGTTGATTAGTTTCACCATGGTAAAAATGTCCAAATTCACTAAAAATTTAGTGAGACCTAGAGTGAACTAGGATTCATTTTGGTGTAGTGAGTTCCTTTGATTGTGACTAACCTTTCCCAATCTCTTATGGCTTGTAAGTTTTTTGGGTGGGGCCTCACCCTTTCCTTTGATAAAATATGCCCTAAAAAGTCCATTTCCTCTTGGGCAAACTCATTTTTTGCCTTAATGGCAAAGAGTTTATTTTGTTGAAGGTTATTCAAAACAAATTCCAAGTGTTTCACATGCTCTTTAATAGTTTTGAAGTACACCAAGATGTCATCAATATAGATGATCACGAACTTGTCCAATTTTTATGGAAGTTTGAATTCATGAAGCTTGTGAACATTGATGGGGCATTACACAACTTGAATGACACCACTAGGAATTCATACAAGCCATACCTACTCCTCATAGTCATCTTTTCAACATCAAGTCATCCATAATGCAAATTTGATAGTCCCTGATTTGAAATCAATTTAACTAAAATACTTAACCCCATTGGGTCAATCCAACATATCGTTAATGTGAGGCAATTATTTATTTATTTTTATGGTTATTTTATTTAAGGCATAGTAGTCAATGCACATTTTCAACTTGCCATCATTTTTATCAACACACAAGATTGGTGCCCCATAAGGTGACTTGCTTAATCAAATATACCCTCGACTAAAAAGGTTGTTTAATTGTTTTTGAGATTTTCTAATTCCTTTTGCTTTAATCTATAGGGTGCTTTGGACGACAAAACCAAACCAAACACCGATTTTATTTTATGGACAACCTTTCTATAGGGTGGAAGGGCATTGGCAAGTTCATTTATTAAAACTTCCAAAATACAAGTAGGAGGTCACCTTGCCCCTTGAGGTTTAGGTTCCCCTTGAGAAACTCCGAAAAACATCAAAATTATAAAATTAGGCAACTCTAACACTTTAGCTCCAAAATAACCAAGTTAATTCCTATTTTCACCAACTAAAAATTACATTTTGCATCTAAATTCTGTAACTTAGAACTAATTTTTGCACAAAATCTCACCTTACCTCTACCATAGAAGATGTCTATTCATTTGTAAAGTCATGAATGAATTTGTCGCTCCTAAATCTGAAATAACACACCAACTTATTATGTAATTTACATTTCAATTTCAATAAATTAGAGGCTTCGTTTTTGTGGGCTTCTATTTCGGCCATGAAACCCCTTAGGGAAAAAAATCTTACTTTGGGAAATGGGCATAAACACACTAAGGCCCCCAAAAATTATAATCACAAGTATAGTCTTTTTGCAATTATTTTTTGGTAATGTACATTGCACATATATTTCAAAACTAGGGTTGTGAGTGAAATTCTTGCGTGAATATTTTTATGGTGTATGATATTGATACACATGAATTAAATTTAAGACCATTTAGAGATTTAAAGTTTTTGAATGAAATTTCATTTAAAAAAATGTGTTTTTGCCATTTTTGAACAATAAATGCATAATACTTTTTTTAAAGGAAAAAAAACACTACCATATGAAAGAGGAAGAGATATTATAGATGGGCATTGCATTATTTTTTCAATTTTCTTTTGTTTGGTAATGTTTCATGAACAACAAACATGAGGTCCTATGGCCATTGAAAATTTGTAAGTTATATATTATATGTAGATTGAGTGTCGCAACCCTAGCTTTGGGCTTGCGACCAAGGCAAAGGGATTGCAAGGGTGCGGGCCAAGAGGAAGCCCGGGAGTCACATCAGAGACTCCCAGGAGTGTAGGAGAGTGTGAGGGAGTGAGCCTTCACATTCCTAAGACAGTTCCCAAGTTGGGAGAGGGAGTCCCGGTGGACTCCCAAAACTTCAGAGAGCGATTTGAGGGGTCAAATCTCAATGGCTTGTTGCGCTCTTTATATCAATGGAAATTTCTTGAAGCGTAGATGTCTAAAATGGGCTCGCATTGCTCATTTGGACATCTGAAACACAAGTTATGACCAAAAGAAGGGCCGGGAGTCGAACTCCCGGGAGTCTGCCAGTTTTGACTCCCGACCAC
>Ga0209208_10011508_pt1 | contig 11320 bp, 6 predicted proteins | sample S1TSphfallax_3_FD_187694 | JGI IMG/M metagenome (GOLD analysis project Ga0209208, IMG submission 187694) | Host-associated microbial communities from peat moss isolated from Minnesota, USA - S1T2_Fd - Sphagnum fallax MG (SPAdes) (version 2) | ecosystem: Host-associated > Plants > Peat moss >...
AATAGGTGTAATTTCCACCTAAATTTGGGCATCACTTTTTGTCATCTTGTTTCACTAGCTTAATTGACCTGTCCTCTCGACTGGTCCCCGGTCACTAGGGGTTAACATGTTTTACCATGATTTCATACAGTGAATCTGTCCTAGTTCACTCAAAATCCTAGTGAAATGCCTAGTGAACTTCGGCCGCATCTCCTAGTAGTGAATTTTGTAACTCAAATCAAGGACTTGGCCAATAAGTGTCTTTCAAGCAACAAATCAATCATCACAAATCAAATGTCCATATCAAGAAATAGAGTTCATTGTCTCTGACCCTTGTGGTTGACTATGGATGACACTAAAGTTGTGGTCACCCTAAAATAAATTGCATATAAGCAAACCAAATAGATACTTCAAAAATTTAGATGGAGTCTTCTTTAATGATTTCATCACTAATACGCAAGAATTTTAACATGAGAGGAAATACATGGAGGCACAACTTTTAGTTTTGGATGGTTGCAATGGACAAAATTGAAACAGAAAACAAAGGCATTATAAGGGTGGGACAAAGATTTTACCTATTGGTCCCTATAGGCCTTGTCGATTTTTTCTTGACATTCTATGTAGGAAGGAAAATCCTTGCCAACCAAAAAGTAATCCCCCTTCCTGAAGCCCTCGTTGCCTTCTAAAGACTCCAATAACTTTTTGTAATCATATTCTCCAAAGAAGCAACTCTTCATGAATTTCTTTGTTTCCTCAAACTATACGCAAGGCATATACTATCTCGATATATTACAAACATGAGTAACCAAATCCAGATTTAATGGTGTCAAATTAATTACATAACACAAAATCCAAAAGATTTTTGAAATGGTGCCTTGCCAATAATTCATTGCGTTGTGCTCACAAGCCTACAATTTCATGGGCAAATGCCCCAAACAAGAAAAAGTTGTCTTCACTTACTTCTTCACGAATCTCAACATTGGCACCATCAAGTGTGCCAATTGAAAGGCAACCATTCATTGGAAACTTCATGTTACTAGTTCCACTAGCTTCAAGCCATGTAGTATTGCACAACACATGCACAATATATGCAACTTAGATTGTTTAAAAATGACCTCTACTACCATAATAAGGCCACAAGCCACTCCTTATTACTATTTGAGTTGCTTAGATAGGTCTTGTTAAAGAGATGGTAATCCTACCATGTTTCTTTAGTGCAAATATGGTAATTTTCATTGTATTTGTAATATGATCAAAGTGGCACAATTTACACATCCCACACCCCACTTTAGACAATTGCCATTGGTAGGAACCAAATGAATTGGCTCCCACCCAAATGATAGTCATTGTTTATTGTCCATTGAACCATCTAATGAGCACAACCTAAAGCTAAAGATTACATAAGTTGGCCTATTCCCAATATGAAATAGAATTAAGGCTTGACCAAATATGAAGAGTTAAATACCTTATGTGTTGTGAGAGGTCACTAGTTAGGATAAGCATCTCTGCCACACCAACATTATAATCAAGGTCAAACACAACTTTCAGCAAATTTCTAATCTCGTGATCATTATTCACAATTGCAACAACATCAATGATGAGTTTCACAATCTTCTTTCCTTGCTAATATGTTGAAAAGGCTTTCCCACCAAACATGCACACTTGAGGCACATACTTGGCATTTCGATCCTTGGGGATCATTTCTTTCATCTTCTTGTATCGATAGATTACTCCCATGATATTCAAAAGTTGTCTCTTGTATTCATGAATGTGTTTGACCTGATTTTCAAATACAAACTCCTAGGGGAATCAAGGTTGGTCCATGTTTTCAAGCTCATAAGTAATCGTGACAACGTTATTAAAAACAAATCATGAACAAAAATTGTGGAGAATTACTGATGAAAGAATTCCAAAAATCTCTTTAAGTGCTACAATGTTGAGAGGCATAGATATCAAGTATCTCAATACATAAGAGAAGTACTTCATTTCTTGACATTGAGACCTCCTAGCAAGAAATAAGGCAAACACACATGAACATCAAACATGGAATTTAGACAAATGGTATAACTAGTTTTCTCCTTGATATATATTGCCAACTTTTGTTTTTTTGTTTTTTTAATTGTTGCCCACTCTTGATGCAAATCATGGTTGCCTACAAACTTGGTCAATAACACAAAGTTGTTAGTTATGTCTATGAATCAACTACCAATAATTAACTTAATAAAGGAAAAATCCTTAAATTATCATCCACATAAATATTTTCCCTTCATCATGATGCTTTAGAGAAAAATATTCCAAACATAATAATCCTCAAGCATTTTTATGACTTAAATGGTAGAAAAAAACCTTGTGAATAGTGCAAGTTGAACTCTACATGAGTTTGGCATGAGTTTGAAAAACACCATTTAACATCACATATTTCATTAAAAGTTTACCTTGCGAAGGCCAACCAATTGATCTATATGAAGCACCCAATCATCTAACCCTAGCCACTTTGTGATAACATGGTTAAGTTCATTGTCATAGAAAGAAAGCCAGCACCTTGGTGTTACCCCATTTGTCTTGTTCTAAAAATTTTAAAGCCATAATTGCAAGTTCAAAATTTTATGACAAGGTAAAAAACTTTGTGGCATTGAACCCATTGGGCAACATTTATCTTGATGACTTTTGGAAACAATCAAGGTTCACATTTCCATTGAGACATGTCTTTTATTGCTCTCAATAAAGTGTCATCGCTCTTAGAGGCTAGGATAGAAAGAGAGATTATTATTGTGCATTTACCACACTGAATCTTTGAGAACTATCACATACCTCATAGAAGTCAACAAAGACTTCTTCTTTCACTATTCTAGTGTGTATAGATGTAACTCCATTCACTTTGTGACCAGTAATCATAGACAAGTTGGCCATCTGCACTAAGGTTGTTGGTTTTTAAAAAGTGGTTTCCTCCTTTTCCACATGTGTATTTATTGGTATATTTGGCTTTACAAGAAGTAGGGAGGAAAGAAAAGAAGGGAAATCAACATTCTCAAATATTCTCATATTTGCAACCTTTTCCTCCAACTTGTCAACTAGCACAACGCAATGAACATTGAATCAAATATCTAAAATGGGTGACACGATTGTACTACATATAAGAATTGAAGGTTACATATGTCTCTAGCTATCCTTCACATGTCATATCCACAATTTAATACATGGCATAGTGACTAGTACCCTTTCATCAATAGTTTCAATAATCTCAACATGATGCAACAACAAATTTTGTAGAAGGTCCAAGGGCCTTTTCTCCAATGCTTTTGGAATAATTGTGTGATTTGTGTATGCCATTGTTCTATCAAACTGTGTTTTCCCTTGTGCATTCAAAGTCTAGATGTAAAAAGTATATAGAACATCTAAAATGTCGTATCACAAGAACAAATGGGACAACTTAAGGCCAAACTCTTGAATAATTTCCTTGTTGGACTGAACAAAATAAATTTCATTTAGTGAATCAACTTAAAAAGTATGTATTTTATTTATATATGAAGACAAAAGAAAAGTGAACAAAGGATAAAGCAAAAATTCAATGACAATTGTGATAAGTCAACAATAGGGAATATAATAAAGTTTGCTCACAACAAGCCCACATATATTTTAAGGAACATAACAAGAGATTATACACTTGAATGACCTTCCATGCCTATTCCCAATAAAGGCCTTCAAAGTCCATCAAAATTTGCATGAGCTTAGGAACAACAATAGTGGGGTTGGTATCATTCATTTGGATTGCCACTTTTGAAGGAGAATTAGTTTAGTTAATTGATCATGACTTGAGCACTCCTTAAAGCAAGCGATTATATCTTGTATTAATGTTGAGCAAAATGTGTATTCTTGTTTAAATCACAACAATTTTCTTTCTACAGTGGCATTTCTTGGGTACAACACATAACAAATATGATGGCCACCAACAATATAATGTAAGTTTAAATTCATCTTGTAAACCTTTTTATCCACAAAAAGTAAGGAGATTATGTTCATAAGAAAAAAGAACCTTTCTCACATGCAAAAGATGAAATAAAAGCACAAGGAACATACCATGTCTGCATTATTCCACGAAGAGCATTAAACACCACCAAGGCAACAATAGCAAATTTTGAATCCATGTATATTTAAGTTTTGAAAAGTTGAAAAAACTTTATAAACAACTATCTTTGAGGCTAAGGGATTGCTTGACCTTCAATATTGCTGAAAATAAAAAGGCAATGAATATTGATGCAAGATGAAGAACAAACATGTCGTGTTATAAATGTTATTAATTTGCCAAATGGGTGCCCTTTAGCCTTAAGGCTAGGATTGCTACCATAGAAGTTTTATTTGTTTGATTTTTCCCCCAAGGACTTAGAAACCTTTGGTGCTTTGATGAGGTAGCAAATGCCATAAGCACGATTCATGAATTGAATTGAACAATGAACAATTGAACATGAACATATTCAATTCCATTCAATTGAACATTGAGGAATTGTGTTGAATTGTATTCAATAGATGTCATCAATATTCGACATGCTTATTCAACATCAAGAGGAATCCACACACAGAAGACTGTCTTTTCAAAAGAAGGAAGATTTTGGTAAAAATAATCAAATAATGCCAAGAAGAAAGGACTCCAACATACCTTGACCAAAAGAAGATGTCAATAACAACTTATGTGGCTTTGGTCAAGGCTCTTTTGCGACACAACAAATTGCAAGCTTGTGCAGAATGAAGAGACAACGATGTTGCATGCCTTGAACAAACATGATACATGTTCTCGAAAGATTTTTGCCACTAGATAGGTAGAATGATGATCATCCACGAGAAGAATGAAACAAATCTAACTAGAGGTCAACCAATAAAGGAAAACATTTTTAAGATCCCACTTTATTTTGGCTACTTCTAGGAACTCATGGTCTACATATGGTGACTTCTAACTTTTTTTTCTCAAAATATTATATGACCTTTGCTCTTTAATTTTTCTAATTAAAAAATCCCTTTGTACACATATGCACCAAATTTTTGTTTTGTCACCAAGGTGCAAACATTCATTAAAAAAAAAACATTGACTTTGAAGGTAGTAGATGGAAAGGAATTTATTACATAAGCATTTGTAAAAGTTGATCTCTTATTAATTATGGTAAAAATTTGCCATTTTGGCCAGTTGCATGAACTTGGGAAGAATTTGAAACATATTCAAGTTGTTGAATATTGACATTGATGTTTTTCCTACTTGCAATTTCTCCAAATTGCGTCTTGAAAATATGATTTAGATGTATACAAAAGGATTTTTCATGGAAAGGTGGCTGAAATTCGTCAAATCTCAAAGAAAAAAATTCCAAAATACAAGATTTTTGTGATAAGTTCTAACATGTAGCCAAGAATAGAGAAGGATTTTTTTTTTTTAAAATTTCATATCTAGTATGTAACGAAATTTGGGTCAATTATTTTTTGGATGACTACCATTTTGATTACATAAAAAAATCCTTTAAAAAAAACCCTAATTGATGCATTAGGTTAGTGTTACCTAATACCCTCATATTTGTATCCATTAATATATAGATTTTCGTACCTACTACCAATAACATATTATTTTAAAAAATCACATATTTCAACTGGCTTATCCCAAGAATATGCAATTAGAAAAATCAACAATTGTCGCAACCCTACTTTGAAAGAGTGTGAGGATGAGACTCACACTCCCGAAATGGGGACTTGGGAGTCCTTCGGGACTCCTGAAATTTCAGAGTTCGATTGTAGGGGTCAAAACACCTCGCATTGAAGCGTTCTTTATATCATTGGAAATCTATCAAAGTGTAGATGTCGAAAATGGGCTTGCATGAACCATTTGGAGATATTCATCACAAGTTATGGCAAAAAGAAAGGTCGAAAGTCAAATTGGCAGTTTGACTCCTGACCACTAAAAGTTGGGAATCGACCCAACACTAATGCGTGCAGATGGAGTGCAACACACCGTTGGAAAGATTTTGATAAGAGCTACAACTTTTCTTTAGACCTCATCCCAATTAGAGGTATGAGCAAAGAGTTATAGTCCTGCAAAGTTGCGGAAATCTAAACCGTGATAATTTCGGGACTCCTCCCTGGGAGTCCCGAGACAAAAAACCATTCGGATGTGGGTGTCGCGAAGAGCTGCAGAAAATACTATATGGGGGAAGGTAGTGGCTTCACCTGAGTCCAGGCCCTGGTGAGTCTTGTGAGTCCAGAGTTGCCCGTGGCTTGTCCTAACACTGAAAGTGCTTTAGAAAGTGAACTAACCAACTTGTTGGTTGGTTTGATGCACGTTTGAGTAAGTAACTAAAGGTTGTCACTCTTCCTAGTCCCATCCCAGAGCTTCAGCACGCCCTTCTACCCCTTTTAGTGCTAAGAGCTGGGAATGTGCCTCGAGTTCCTCATAATTCCGATGTTTGAGTAATTCAAACCCACCTTGGGTCCACTAGGAACTTGGGAGCACGTCAACAATGATGTGTTCAAAATATAACAATTAAATTTTTGTTGATCTTAGAGAACAAAAAAAACCCACTTCTGCAAATGATATTCCAAATTCAATATGTAAGTTTGGCTTAAATTGAAATGTGGAAGATGCCCCTCAATTTTAACATTACAACATGTTGCATTTGGCATTGTCAGAATTGACATGAGATAAGTTGTGAGAGTTTTGAAACAATCACAAAGTCACCTAAAGTTTAATATGCAAGTTAATTCACATTCAAGATGTTGGGTTTTAATTTTCCCCATACTTGGTTTTTTGGCTATGATCACATGTAAACCAAAAATGATTGTAAACCCAGGTTTTGAATGTTTAAAATGCCATGTGAATATGAAGGCATAAATTGAATATCAAAGCTTTTGTCTAACAAATACATATGAACATATGTCTAATAATCAATATCCTTATGTTTGCCTTTTGGATTCCAACTAACCTAAATGAACATGATTGATGTGTATGTTCAATCAAATTATAGACAATATACACTATAGACATAGGAAGATGCTTTACGTAGTAAAAATATATCACTATAGCCACAATAAGATTACATACAAGAAGAAAATTGATTGTGATGATAATCCTTAAATTTTACAACTAAATCTTCAATATAGAATTCATGTTTGACAAACCATAACCCAATTTTCTTTACTAATCTTATTAAATCATGTTCCAATAACTTACATTGTGTTGACCTAGGCTTGATTATCTCCTTCCTTGTTTTGGTTTCTTCGAAAACAATGATCAAAACTTGCTCACTCCCACAACACAAGCATTCAAACCTTCACAATTGTGAACTTTTTCATCCCAAGTTTTGATTTCAATCCCTTTTTCCTTAACTTAACACATAACTATCCCATGTCAAACCCAATGTTGAATTTAAATATGGATTTACTTGTAGGTGAAATTTCACATGCATTTCAATACCATCAATTGATTTATAAAATCTTGTTACTCACAAGTAGATAAACATGGGCAAATCTTAACCAAAGAAACAAAAAATAAATAAAAAATCATGTATCTTGTTGGTCAAGATACAAGTTGATTAGACTAAAAGAAGGTGAGAGTAACATCTAGAAATAATGTGGCAATGGCATTTGTTGTGACCAAACCCAACAAAGAAGGAAAATAAACAAATGGGAAAAACTCAAAATGCTTAAACATCAACCCTTTTACACAATTTAAGTTGGCATTGTTTTCTTTTTTATAACTATCATCTATAAAGGACAACTTACATGGAACCTAAAGTTGCTCCCCCTAAACCAACTCTAATTTTATCATGTTGCTAGGGTTCTAATTAAATGGGTGATGCAATTGGGTTTTCTTTGTATGGGAAAATGTTTGGAATTGGTTTTGCAACTTTTGAAGTGCAAGAATTGGACAATTCTAACCCACTAAATTTTACATTTCATGTTTGTTGATGGTTTATCCTTTGCATGTGCCATTTTCCTTGCAATGATGGTATTAAGACTCATAATAAGAATTAAAGTCAAATGTGCCAATCAAGAGTTTACTTATGTATAGACCCATAATTTAACTTGTCCATGGTTATGGTAGCCCGGATCAATGTCGGGTGGGTATCATGAAGTGGACTGATTACCTACCCAATTTCAATCTAGTTTTTTCATTGAGAATCATTTTGTATCGCATTAGGTCACATTTGGATCAAATACTACCCCATTTGTTTTTACCCAAATGAAAATTGACCCTTCAAAAGTTAGTTACATTTGAAAAAATTATAATGTTAATACATGGGGGGGGCGGTCAAAGGCTTTAACTAAAGTATAATTCTTAAGTTAGGGGTGTTCCATCTACAAGTTTAAAGCTAATAAATATCATGTATGTATTCAAGCCTAAAGGCCTAAAACCCTTGAAAGGATTTAAATTGAGGTTCTCTAAAAGGAGGTTAAAAGTTGAAACCAATAGATTATGTACAAGGTTTGATGTGAAAAAGATGTGTAGAACTTTCTCATTTGATGTTCATATATGTTAATGGCTTTAGCTTTAAAGTTGTTAGCATGTGTAATTAAATAAAACAATCCACAAGGCTTTTAGATGTGAAAAGCTCATGGTCTACTTGTTTAGGCCCTTATATTCATTTGCGAGGTCTTAGGTTCAAAACCATTTAACTTTGAAAACAAGTTTGATCCATGGTTATTTTGTCACAATGAGAATTAGCCTACTTGAAAACTAATTTGTACATTTTTCTCAATAAGTTGAAAAATACGAAAATTATTGAAATTAATATAATTATTTCAAGATCTAAACTAGTTTTCTTAAACCCTTAAAAAAAACTAGCCCTAGTAGTTCTCTAAAAAAATTGTGAGAACCACCCAACAACAATAGGACTAATGTTTGATAAGTATATGGTTTATCATATATTGGTATAGTAATTATATAAAAATCTCCATAAAACCAAATACATACCATAATGATATAAGACTATAAATATTTTTAAAAGTATTAACTAAATATGTATTGTTGGGGTATGAATATAATCAAATTTATGGTTTTAGCCATGAATATAAATGATGGGTGAAAACACACTACAATGTATTTTTTCAAAAGTCACAATTTTAGATTTTGTGGGTTAATCAAGTTTTGGTATATACAACTCAAATGCATTTAAGAAATCTAGCAAAAATGAAATGAAAATTTGAAACTTATATTTCAATCCTCCCAAATCTGAAAAATTACACCAAAAAATTCATATTCAATCAAAGTGGACTTTGCAATGTAAGGTACACCCAATGTCACAATCCAAAATATTAACATTATGAACTTTTTGCTTTTAGTGGTCGAAGAACATGTTTACAACTTTACCACCACATGTTGAAATATCATAACAATGAACGCTTAAGATAAAAAGATCAAGTAAGAAAAAAATTCTTTCATTCTTTTTAAGATTCAAAATGAAGACTTCAAAATTTAAAAAATCCATTAATTGAAATATCTAAATTGATTTTTTCAAGGCTCGTATTTTTGGAAGTATTTAAAAAATAATTAATTAAGGTTATATGACCTTGGACATGGAAAAAAATATGAACTTCAATGGCATTTAGATGTTTGTATTGAAAATACATTGGATTCATACTCTAAAAATGGATTTTCAACTACCCATTTTGGTCCACCCTAGGGTGCTTCATAGTTTCACTTTGATGTAAAGGCCAATACTAGCTAGTATTAAACATGAATATTGGTGTTATGTGAAAACCCATTATATAGATGAAAATCTTACCCATTTTAATTGTCAACTCACAAAAAAACACATTTCAAACTATAAAAGTAATCACTAATGAGGTCGAGATCAACCATGTGCTTCCTAATTCAAAGGTCATGATTTGAAACACATGTTATCAAGTATATATTCTAACAAGAACATGTCGAAATTAAAATTTTACTACATGATAGATAACCGAATTATTATTATGAAACTTATAAATTCCAACTCCTTCACTATGTGCCTTCACCAATGAATGAGAAAATGAATGTGCCAAAATGAATGAAATAATTAAGTAGAGATGTAGTGATGATAAAAATTAAGTTCACATTAAAAAAAGATTTGTAATTACATAATTAAATTTTTTTCTTCAAATAATATCAATTATTACATGCTATGGCTTGAATGATGTGATTGTTCAAAATGTTTATAACTTAGGGCATTGGTGGCATTAAAACCTTCACATCATTTCAAAACCCCCATGAAACTTTTTCACTCCAATCTAAATCACAAAAAAAATGTTGAAATTCATTTACATAAGTTGTTGAACATGGTCCTTGACATAAACTTCGTGATCTTTATATCAACAAACATTTCCTAACCATCTTTCCTTGATGTTACCACAAATTCTATGATAAAAAAACCTCCAGAAATATAAAGAATATGCAACTTGTTTTTTAATAACCTAATGTGAACCCATATAATGTTACATCAAAAAGTAAAGTGCCAACTAGACTAATTAGAGTTACACCATCCAAACAATGAATGGGTTTTAACTTATAACTTTATTAAGAGGAAAAATGTTGCCCAAAACCCATGATACTTTACTATCACCAAAAATTGGTGAAAGTAGAAACACTTGTCTCAATCCCAAACTACTTGTTTCTTGAATATAATAAAATTTTGTATGTAAATTATTGATCAAGTTTTTTTGGATGCAACAATCCTATCTCAGTTGACGATGCTTCAAAATTTACATTCAATAACTATTCCATGGCAATAATTTTAAATGGTTCAACATCTAAAAGGACCCAAAAAGGGGAATGATCCTCATCGTTCATAGGTTGGTCAATATTAATAATTGAGAATCAACTACATCCATGTTTTTGTATCACATTATCTCATCCCTTTGGTTTTTTCAAGCACGCTTACTTATCACCTACTTTAGGCAACTTTTTGTTTTGTAAAAGATGGACACAAAAACTTGAAGTATGAAGTTGATTAATGTGAAGTTCCTATATGTTTTTTTGTAGGCTATGTGAGGTTGAATTCAAGGACTAAGGTTGGTCAATTTGCAAAAAGACATTGGCCTCACAAATTTCAACACTAATTTTTTCTTCCAATGATTTTGTTTTATATTTTTGATAAGACAAAAAAGTCCAATGACCAAGAAAGAAAAATATAAAAGAGAAAGACAGTGATTAGGGCAACTTTGCTAATATTTTTGCATGGTATATTTTTTTCATTTTTTGTGATAGATTTCCATGTAAAACAAAAAAAAAAATCTAAAATTATCAACTTACATGACCTTACAAATTATATATATAGATTCACTACATTTGTCTGTGACGGAGGTTTTGGGGGGGGGGGGAAGCGAGAAGTCG
>Ga0209208_10011509_pt1 | contig 11319 bp, 13 predicted proteins | sample S1TSphfallax_3_FD_187694 | JGI IMG/M metagenome (GOLD analysis project Ga0209208, IMG submission 187694) | Host-associated microbial communities from peat moss isolated from Minnesota, USA - S1T2_Fd - Sphagnum fallax MG (SPAdes) (version 2) | ecosystem: Host-associated > Plants > Peat moss >...
GAAGTTTGTAATGGGTTTACTATTACCCAATGATGGTCCAAGAAGTTTGTGATGGGCCTACCTAAATTATTTACTTACATGTTATTGAAATCCTTGAAAAATTTTGCATGGTTTTTTTGTTGTTTCCAAAAATCAGCATATCTCTGAAACCCTTTATGCACACACATTTATCTTCGACTACCTTTGTATCTCCAATGACCTCTTTCTGAAAATAACAAGGTTCCTCTCTTCAACTATTTTTCTCTTTCTAATAGTCTATTTGAATTTTGTTTATTTCACCTTCCTTCACATGTTAGTTTTGTCTCAAAGTTTTCATCTCAAGCTTCCATTCAAAGGTTTTACTCCATGCATGCACAAAAACACCAAATTCAAGTTGAAAATTAAAATTCATTCGAAATCGATGCATTTATAAGCTTTCCCAAATAAATGATTTTCCCTTTTTACTATGTTCACCCTAGGTTTCCATGTCACCTAGTCTTTTGTTTGGTTGTACATCCCTAATTTTCACCATTGAACAAGAGTTATAACTTTAAAACATATATCTTCATTGCAAGTATTTGGGTTTTATGGGGATCCACCTTTTTCACTATGTTCATGGTGGGGAAAGGATGGCCTTGTGTGATGTTATGCAAAACAATTTTGTGATCATTGTGAGAAATGCAAAATTTGATGTCTTGCAAAAGCAAACCCATGTCCTTTTGCCCCCGACCTTGCAATCTTCATGTTGTCGAATCTACATTATGCTATTAGTCAATGGCATCCACACATTGGCATTTGGGGATAAGATGACCTCACATGATGTTATGCGAGATGTTTTTGCTTTCATTACAAAAAATGTAGGATTTCATGTTTCATGAAAGTAGACCCATGTCCTTTTACCCCTTACCTTGCAATCTTCACGTTGTCAAATCAACATTATGCAATCAGTTAATGGTCGCATGTTGGCAGACATTGTCATTATCAACTCCACTCAAGTTCATTTGGTTTTGTGGGTTGCTTTTTTTCACAAGTTTATTATAATAGTCGCAACAAAGGACAATTTTTATCACAATTAATTCCCAATGGACATGTTTATCCTTCTAGTTATAGAGGATTTCAAGTGTCTACACCAACAAGTAGATGAATTTTTTCATCAATGTGCCAACATGGTGTGGGGAGTGAAGGGCACTTTAGGCCCTCCTCTTTTAGTTTTGTGCACATTTTATAAACAAAAGGTATCAATGGCATTAAAACGTGCACAAATGATTTTTATTTTGAAACATGTTATTGTAGTTAATGAAGGTTTGTTTAGGCTAGGTGTCTTTTTAGGAGGTCTCCCCTTTCTTTATTTGATATGCTTCTCACGATTGAAAGGGGTTCAAAGACTTGATGTTCCCCTTGTGGTTTGCCCTTTTAGGTGGTTCATTTGTTTTCTTGGATGTGGGTCTTCCATTTTGTTCCTTGTTTCCCCCTTTTTTTGGGTGCTTTGATTAATTTATGGTTGGCAAGGTTTCATCAATCGGGTATTGCACATAAAATGGAACAAGACACCAAGAGCCAACAGAAGAAATCTGTACACATCCAAACGAATTTAAGTCTTTAGTACCCAATTCCCTAAATGAGACTACCTTGCTCCCTTCAAATACATACTCCCTTTTTTACTATTATAGAATAGGGTAAAACTATAGGAGTGGGGTGTTCCCATGTTCCCAAAATAAGTGTCAGCATGAGGCAGAGCCAAGTTGCTTATTTAGGAACGCCTGACTACAAGGAATTAAACTGACGTAAACCACAGGTAGGAAATAAATTCACATGATATAGCCACCAACCCACCAGGTATCATGGAAAAGAAAACATAAAATATTGACACAAAAATCGGACACTAATAATGGCGAGCCTTACAGAGTTATGGGAAGAAAATTCTGATTTCTATACGGCAATTGGAGCGTACTGCTAGAATGTACAGTTCTTCATCAAATTTTTAAGAGTGTCTTCATACCAATTTCTCAAGATTTTTTCATTGTTCATCCATTATTTGTATGGTCACGTGATTTTGCACGGAAGGCGGATTTCCAAAAATTCAGGACCCGCCCTTTAGCTGTTGCCTGGGGCGGGTCCCTTGTTCTCCTAAGAGCATCTCCAGCGGTGCTAGGTATGTGATCAGCAGAGTAAAATTCGATGAAGAAGATCCAATTTATGTCGGTTTGGCAGGAAAATGGTTTTGGCTTCGCATTCTTGCGCATGTAGCCGTGACTGGTGAAAGGTGCAGCAGCAGCGTTGCACCTGGAGAAAAGAGTGTAAGAAATATGATCTAACTGCTGCTCAGTGTTTCTGATTGGCCCATCGTAATGATTCATCCGGGTGGTTTGATATTAGTAGTCCCTCACCTATTTGCTGTCCCAGTTTCAGTTTTACGGGTGACATTGCTAAATAGTACAGAACTATACTTAAATGTGAAAAATATTTTTGCATGGTCACATACTAAGCACCACTGGAGATGCTCTAAGTCCCCCATCCTAGGGCTCTACCTTGGGCATAATGCCCACCAAGGTGAGAATTCTACTTTTCAAACACCACCCCCCCTCCCTCCCCTCTCACCATCATTGGGGGAGAAAAAGTTCCTGTTGATAACGTGCTCTCCAAAGACACTAAAGATTTTCTGCCGGTGATTAACGTATTCAGGCAAAGCATACAGATGTCGACATGAGAAGACATGGGGGAATCATCGGGTGGCCACTGGGTCCGGCCGGTTTCGGTGCCAGATGTTCCGGGTAATATAGCGTAGAAACAGATTCCAGAAAAGCCCATGGTGGGCACCGGTAGTAGTACTTTCCAATATGTCACTGGCTTTACTCGGTCGGAATAGAGTGTAGGAAGGAGAAATTAACTGTAGTTGTGAAAAGGTAAGTTAGTTGGGAGTGTAAGGTGTGGGGCCGGTGAATCTTTGTCACGCGGCAGCTAGATCTGACGGCGCTGTCGATGAAGCAATTACTCGCCGCTATCTCCGGATAGCCAAGGGCAACGCCCATGCGTCAGCACGCCTGTCCACTTCCAGAGCCAAATTCACAGGGCCAAAGTATAATTAGGCCCGCTTTACACTGGGAGGCAGGGCCGGAAAGACTTGGGGCCAACTTTGAGCATTTTGGGCTTGTTGATTGGCCCCAACTTACTAATAAATGCTAAGACATTAACGTCAGGATATTAATAAATGCTGGAACATTGGTCCCAAGGGCTGGGTTGCAAATATCCTGTTTTCAGCCTTGATGCCAATACAAGGCCATAAAGTTCACCATTTATTAGTAGCTTGGGGCAGATTGATTTTTTTTTTCTATTTCAGCCTTGACTCCTGGTGTAAAGTCCTTGGGGGCCGATCAACTTTTGCACAAATAGGAATGCTTGATTTGGGTTGAACATCGGCCCTGACTCCTAGTGAAAATCCAAATCTGCAATTGTAAAAACCGCTCTGCCAAATTGGGTTAGTTCTTTACTACTAGGGTTAGTCCTATCCGGATACCCTAAATCCGGATAGGACTAATCCGGCTTAACTAATTTGTTAAGGTGCAAATTTAACAGTTCATACTCCTACTCAAGTCACGTTGTCGTTGTGACCGTATTATAGCTACAAATGTAGGTGAATGCAATTATAACCCACGCTGAAATTAGGCTTTAGGTCATTACTGCAGTGGCTTTGGATAACTCTGTTTGGCTATAACTAATTTGTTAATGTGTACCTTCTCAGCCATATTTTCTTTTCCCCCACAAGTTCAAGTGTAATTTTTTGTTTTTCTAGTGTAAATTCGACTAATTTTCTAAGGAAAACTAGCCAAATTTTGGGTAACACAAAATCCCCCCTGCCTAAGTGTGTCTTGTGTAGCTGCCGATGATTAGGTTAGAAATTAAAATCGAAACACTGAATCATTCAAGAATCAGGATAATGGCTTCTAAGTGTCATACTTATTAAAAGCTTGTTCCCGATTTAGGCATCTCCTCCTGAACATATTACAAACATTGTTTTTTTTTTGGGGGTGGAAATTTCGTCTACGAAAAGTATATTGTACATTAGGGTAATTGTTTATATCATTTTCACTGTAAACTCCTTACATTAGGGCAAAGATCTTGCCATCATGTGGATCTAGGGTGACCACTTGTTGCATAGAGATCACCTTGATATAACATGTTCAAATCATCATTAATGGCTTAGTTTAATCTTAAAGTCACCAAATGATGAGCATACAGCCATTCATTTTGAAAGGTCACCCCTTGCATGCATCTTTGCTTCATAATTTTGATGCACTTTTACAACTAATTGCTCTCCATCTCTCTCAACTTGGCTGAAGTCATCCACAACTTAGTACTTAATGCTTACAAGTTAAAATTTAAACCATTAAACCTTTATGTCATAATGGAATACTTGTACAATATAATCTAATTCTTGGGCTATTGATTCTTGTTTTGAATGAATAGTTTTCATTGTTCAATGTTCAAGTTGTTTACTCAATGCTTATCACCCAACATTAGAGTTTTATTATGTTACAACTTACAACTTACCTCAACCCTTCAAGCTTGTTACCTCAAACCTTAAAGTCCAAACTCCAAAGTCTAAACTTGTTACAAGTAAATAACTAGTAACCTTGTTATTTTTTCTTTGTTCTAAATCCTCGTCATTTAAACCTCCAAGTAGTAAACTATTGTTCAATCATGAATGTTCATTTAAGTTTTTTTAAACCAAGCTACAATTTGCAAGATCTTGGAACTTATAATATTTTAGAAATAAAACATTGGAACTTGTGATTCTTGAGTGATCATTAACAAATTTGGACATTACACTTTCATAATTGATTGGTGGTTTGGGTGTGGTTGATTGTTGATACATATTGCACATTACATCATTCTTGAATTGAGATTTTCTACTAGTTGATATTAAAAAATCAAACATCAAAACTAAACCATAAAGTTGCCACCAACATGCATCAAGGCCAAAGGGCAAGGGTGATCACAATGCATATTGCACAATCACAAAGTTCAAGTCTTTGAGCTATTAAAAGTTAAGTTCTTCTTTCAACCCTTATATATTTTGATTATGCCTATTTTCATGTGTTTTGAATCTTGCAATTGAATTTGATGTGAGGTGAAAACTTTGAAATTGAAGTCCACCAATTCATCATTCAGTTTTTGAAAGTTTTAAAATGGCACTTAAAATCATCCCACCTACAAACTTTAGGTTCAGTTTTCTTTTAGAAGGCTTCAACAAATCTAAGACCTAAAATTAACCTTAAAAGAAAGTTGAGTAGGCAAAGGGAGATTCAAAATTGTCTTGCCCAAACTCTTGAACCTACACCTTTTTCTATTGAGATGGATGTGAATATTATTATTTTGTTTGCTACCTCTAGCCTTCATGTGTCCCTACCTCAATATGTACCTCTAGATCCAAATGCCATTCCTACAATTCCCAAATTAAAAACTTAAATTTATAAAAAAAAGGTGAGTTAAGTTCCAAGATGTTTGGTTTGTGAAAATGCTTTGGGTTGAAATTGTGTTTGATGTTGTTGAAAATCTAGTGGCAGTTTGATGCAAGGTTTGTAGGAAAATTGAACATAAGGAGATTGTTGGTTCCCAAGTGGGATTCACTTGAAAAACAATGATTGAAGGTTAAATGAAAAGGAGAATGAACAATGATTGAAGGTTGTGGATTCTATTTTTTAGCATGTTCAAAGTGGAGGTGAATGGAACAACAAAAAGAAAATAACACTATTTACATATGTTTTTATGTTACTTGGCAAGGGAAATCCAATGATTAATTATGAAGATTATAAACCATTGTTTAATTTTTTGAAATTGAAAAAAATTCCCAAGAAACATTGAAATGACACAGACAAGTGGTCTAGATTGTTGAACGTGTTCACAACTAGGTTTTAACAAATACCAAATCTACTATTCAAGTAACCAAGTTTGTGGCATTGACTTGTGATGAAACAACTATTCTAGACAATCAAAGTTGGATTTTTGTCTATCACTATTGTGTTCAAAATTGGTGTAGAATCCTTGTTTTTCCTTCAATTGAATGTTTTCTTGAAGGTTTCAATGAACAAAACTTGATGAAGTTGATAATTAGTTTTTTATTTATTGTTGGAGGCTAATGAAAGGTTGAGGTGCCCTTTACGTTGTTATGCATTGGTACATATAGTGTGAATACCTTTCAAGGTGCTCACGATAAGGTTACAATTGAAATTCAAAACTTGCATGCTCATTTTTTGACAAGGATTCACTATGTAGCACATAAGAAAAATTTGAGACTCTTTCTAATGTGACTATAGGGGCATGTGTAGAATATTTTCGTTTCTCCATTTACGCATTTTTGTACAAGTATCCAAAACACCACCTAAAATTGGTTAAATTAACCCAAATCATGGAAACAAAAGGCAATAAATTACTCTTTAACATAAAGATTCGATGGATTAGTTTGTTGAGTCCATTGAAATGTGTGCTTGAAGAATGCCACCTTTTGTTGATGAAAATGGCAATTGGTTTAACAATTGTGGCCTTAATCACAAGCAATTTGGATCAATTTTGTGATTTCCAAGTGATGTTTGGCATTGTTTGCTTATTATCAATGTTGATTGCTTTGCATTCCTTCATCACTTTGCCCAACTTCAAGATGTTTTGGTATGTGATTTCATTACTACCTTTGTAAAGTGGGTTTGTTTCAAATGTATTGTCATTAATTATTTGGGTTTAGGATATGCCTTCAAGCATTTCAATGGGTTGGTGGAATGCACTAATGATACCATCTCATGAAATGGATCACATATTTGAATATTAAGATTGATCACTTGACTTTTGAATTAAAAGGGCAACACGTTTGGGCAAGGTACAAAGACCATGCCACATTTGAAGCTTTTTTTTGTAATTCAAATTTTGTACACCAAGGCAATGGTAGAGGTGGAATTTTATTGTACATTTGCAAGTTGATCTTCAAATTTGGTAACTATTTCTCCTTTCATGAATTAATGGATGCACTTGTGGTGGTCTATATGCAATATTAGCTGGGCGAGGGCTTAAAACTTCCTTTTAGTTACACCTTAATATGATCAAGAATGTTTATTGTTTGCCAAAAAAATGTAGCCTTAAGGAGATGTGGATTTCACCAATTTTGAACCTTGTGGCTTTAGATATGCAATGGTATTTATTTGTTTTTAACAATGAAGAACAATTGTAAGGATGAAATGGATGATCCTCACTCCTTAAACCCCCTAACATGCTTGTTAAAATTATTTATCACATCCTAAATTATTGTACAAAGTATATCAAGTTTGGCTAAAATTGCAATTGTGCAATTTTTTTTGTGAAAAACTAATAAACTAAATTTTATGAAAAAAAGAAAAAAAGAATTGGTTGACAATTTATTTGGATGTTGTCATTCAAATGTTTGTTCAAAAGTTTTATATTTAGGAAATTTTTCTTTATAATCGAACCATTGAGGAGTGAAAGGCTATCCATAATTAACACGCAATTGATGTTTAACTTTGATATTGAGAAGCACCATTTTTATTTTACAATTGGGCAATGGGTATAAAGGATACCATTTTCCCTTAAGTTTTTTGGTTTGTCATTTGCGACGATTTTTTGAGATTTTTTTTTTGTTTTGTTTTATTTTAAATCTTTTTAAACCTACTCCATTGTAAGTTATAGCTTGTGTGATGATGAGTTTTCAAGTTTTGGTGATTATTTTAATTTATGGTGGTTTTAGTTTCCATGATTGTAGTCATTTTATCTTCAACCTTATTCAATTCTATAAGGAAATTTTTAACTTTTGTGTTAAAATATTGACCCTTGATAATGCACACCTTTGCAACAAGGTTTGAGGCCTAACTCTTGAAAGTTGTGCAAATCATTGATTACTAATTTTATTTTTTGTATTTTACTAATGTTGCTTGTATGTGTAAATCCACCATGTGTTGTAGTGGGCAAAATCAGATTGGTCGAAGTTTGATTCCCTCACATGGGTGTTTTTTGTAATTTTAGATGTAAAGAATTCAATCATCCATGTATCTAAGAAAAAAAATGTAATCATCAAAGACCTGCAAAACTTTATTAAAAAACACATCGTAGATTAAGGAAATGCATGAAGGAGTAAATTTTTAAAAGGGTTAAATGATAGGACATCAAGTTGGTTCAAAATAGCTATGAAAATTTCTCCATGTCCATAATTGACCGTCTATGGAAGGTTGGCCATATTTATATGTCAAAAATCGGTATCTTGCAATAGATCGACCATGGTAATGGGAGGTGTGTCTTGAATGGGTGGAAGTCAAGAAGTAGTTAAGCCTACAACTACCACTTGACTTCAAATGGAAGACACTTGCATCCTTTCTAATGTGATTGAAACTTTTTGACAAAGAAAAGTGACCAAGGTAGAAAGATGAGGGCCTTTTGTCCCCTTCAAGCTCCAAATGGCATTGGCACAATCATGTAAAAACACATTGGCATGCTTGTGTAAGAAACCAAATACCTCGATTACTAAGGGGAGGATTTGATCAATGGGGCATAGGTTGCGATAACTCCTTTCCTTGGCTTGAGTTGCACAAGATTGGGAAAGTAAATCCGTTCATGTTGGGTCAGTAATGACAACATTGGTTAAGGTGTGAATGCCATCTTTGATAAACACAATGTTGATTCATCAACGAGAGGAATTGAACATGGTTGAAGGAAGTGCATATGATTGTTCTTAGCCCACGTGGAAATTAACATCTCGTGCAATGGCAGCAAAGGTGTTGCAAATTGCAGCATGGGTTCCTAGTAGAAATGAAATAAAAAATTTTGCAAAATATTTCACATTACTGTAACAACAAATTTGCATTTCACATGCATATGTTCATTATTCTTGTCTTAAGTCTCAACAAACGTAACACTACCACTCATTCCAACATTAGATTCATGGATATTACATATAACTAAAATTTTCACTTCATAATACATTGTAAAAAAATTCACAAACAAGATTACAATTCATTTCATCGTAATATGATACTACAAAAAATTCACACAAAAAATGAACATAAAATTCACTGTTTGTTCAACCAAACATCTGCCTTTGTTTGCTTGATCCAAACCTATACATGTTGTGCCCTGCATTCTTTGGACCTTGTCCGCATGAATGTCTTCATGACTTATTGCTCAAATGCTTGTTCACTAATCTTCCTCATTATTCAATTTGAAGTCCATCCATATTGTTGTTGTTTACAATGTTCTTGATCATGTGTTACTCAACAAGTCTGAATGTATTGCCAACTCTCTACTTTAGGTTTGATTCTTTAGATCCTTGATTGTGAAACCTCATAATTTAGGTGTGCGCTTGATGTGATTTTTGTAACAATCCTTGAAGGTTTAAGAAGGAAGCAGTATGCAAGAATTTATACCTTGAAAAATGTAGCCAGATTTAGCCATTCAAAAAACGGGTAATTGGATGACAAAGAAAAGGAACATGAAATTGTGTGACAAAGAACAGGAGTTGGTGGGTTGGAAAAGTGTGAAAGGTGGAGGACAGAAAGGTGGTTGAATTTCCTTCCAAAAATTTGAGGAATAATTGGTCTGCACAAACTAAAAGTTGTGTTGAAAATCTCTTTTTGTTGAAGGTGTGCTGGGTGCCTGATGCTAATGTTGGGATGGTTGGTTAGTATCCAATGATGACTAATGCAGGTGGGTGAAAAGTGATAGTTGGGGTTGATTTTTTGGTTACCCAGAGAGCGCCAGCTGGAGGTTGGGGGCGTGGGTCCTTGGCCCTCTAATAGGGTAACAGAGATTTCCACTGATGGCCAATCAGAGTGCAAGCCCCCACAAAGGCTGTTTTTTGTTGAGGATGCTAGGTAGAAATGAACCTGTTCCAAATATCATGTTGTCTCAAGATTACACACGTTCTTTATTATTCTTACTACCATGAGAGGGCTAAAGTGTCATAAAGGATGTGCAATTCTCTTTAGTTATCAAGTAGGAATCAGATGTAGGGCTAAAAGTCATAAAGAATGTGCAGTTCTCCTAGTTATCAAATAGGAATCAGATGGAGGGATAAAAAGTAATAGAGAATGTGCAATTCTGCCAAGTAATCAAGTGGGAATCACATGGAGGGCTAATAAGGCATATAGACTGTCTTTAACTTAAAGGGTTAAAGACAGTCCTTAACTTAAAGGGTTAAAGACTGTCCTTAACTTAAAGACTTCTATGTGACTAATGTAACCTTGTCAGCTCCTCTACCTGCTTGCAAAGTTCTTCTATAGGGACATCTAATGAAATGGCTATGTCCTCCATATGGCTTCTACTAAGGTCTAGGAAAGACTCAATCAAATCTCCATCCAGGAAGTTGTGGGCATCAACAGTTTCCCTCCCATTGCAAAATGAGCGCCATTGCTCATGACTCAAGTTCCCAACCCCCTTGATCACCTTCACCAAACATTGCTGCAATTTGTGCAAAAAGAGATACTGCTCTTGTGGAAGGGAGGCAACTACACCAATCACTCCATTGACTGTTCCAAAAATCACAGTTGGAATTTGACTGGCCTCACTGTCTGGAAGCCGCATGACCAGCGACCCATGCTGAAAACAATTCACGAATTCCCCAAGATGATATTCTCCCACAACTTCAAGGCGGCCCCTCTCCTCATCTGTTGCAGCATCACTGTTCTTTCTCATGGTGAACAGGTTGAAACTATCTTCTGCTCCCAGGTATGTGTCATCATCCAGGATTTCAACTGCTGTCATACAATTTGCATTGTAGTCCCGTGCATGCTCCTCTATTGCGCCCTCAGGCTGCAAGATAGGACCAAACTTTTTTTGTGAGAACATTCATTTATATTTCTTGTATGCAACCCTCTGAGTTCTTCAAGTAGAAAGGCTACCAAGCAGGATCAGCTTTCATCACAGCAACGTCTGCTGGAAACTTTGTAACATTTGAAGTTCTTTACAACATATACCACAGAAGATTGCAGACAAAAGACAAAACTACCCATAAGCTGTTCAGCTCCTGTTTAAGGTCATGACAATTAAGGCCTCCTATGAGATTCATCTCAAATACTTCCAGATTATGGTGCACCAAAAGTGTGAATAAAACACCAAAACTTTGAGTCAACAGTCTGGAAAGTGTATGTTATCAGTCAAAATTGCATGCCAAACCCAGTTTTTGTCAGAAAATACTTCAGGCATCTTAGTGCTGGACCTTTTAGAAGGATAGGTGTAAGGTTGTGTGGGTCACAAAAGGACATGATGAGAACAGAACCTTGTAGATGAGGAGAGAGATGGACTTCATCATGTCTCCCACTACAATAAAATCACCACGTGACTTTACATAGA
>Ga0209208_10011510_pt1 | contig 11319 bp, 7 predicted proteins | sample S1TSphfallax_3_FD_187694 | JGI IMG/M metagenome (GOLD analysis project Ga0209208, IMG submission 187694) | Host-associated microbial communities from peat moss isolated from Minnesota, USA - S1T2_Fd - Sphagnum fallax MG (SPAdes) (version 2) | ecosystem: Host-associated > Plants > Peat moss >...
TGATATAAACCTTCACACTTATTTTGTTTACATTTTATTAAAGGTGGAGGTTCCTCCCCCCAAATTAAGTTTAAAGCACAAATTTTATTGGTACTTATATATAATTGTTTCATATTTTTATTATAATCACATATCCCATGTTTATAGTTTATACACAATTTAAAGTTATCCAAAAATAATTCCAAATTAGGTTTAACATTTAGTTGTAAAAAATATTAAATTTTAACATTAAAATTATGCTTGACTAATTCCTTTTTTTAATATTTAATTAAAGGTAAATGCATGGTACAATGGTTCAAACATGACAAAAAATACATTCCCTATAAGTTCATGCAAAATTCTTTATAATGATTCAAATGGACATGGTTGTTATTTTTTTAAATATTATTATTCTAATATTTGAATAATACATGTTCAATCACCTACAAACCTTCCCAAATCTATGTGAAAATTCGTATCCAATGTAGTTAATGTCATTTTTTTATTTGAAAGTCCTAAGAGAAAAACTCATAAAGTCCAAAAGAATAGTGCCCCATCTAGAACTTTCAAAAACATATGTTTTTGGGACAAAAAATTTGAAAAATAAACAAAAATTGCAACTCATATGTGATTTCAAAAGTCCATTACTATTAATGAATAATTTTTTAAGCAATAAATAACCACACAATTCTTTTCAAAATGAATTTTTTAATTTAGATCCAAGTCCTAATTAGTAGATCTAAAAATATATTAATCACCACAAGCATTTGAATAAAGGGTACCCAGGGAAAAAACATTGTGCAACACAAAAGTAAACCACCATAACTTGCATCTACCCTTGAAGGTCAATGTAGGGATTTTTGGTTGCATAAAAAAGGTTTTAATTCAACATTTTAGAGTTCATTTGTACAAATCTACTTAGTTTTTCAAATTTAAGCATATACATCCATTAGGTTGTAATGTTTACATAATTTATGGTTTATGCAAATAAAATTTACAAATTAGGTTAAAGGTTTTTTAATCGTTTATACAAAATTATTTAGTTTCTAAGCAAGGGTTAAGGTTCCATTAGTTCAAATGTTTACATAATTTAGGGTTGACACAATTGATTATATAGGAATTACTTAGACTTAGACATTTGTATTAGATATTGACAATGTGGGTCTTATAGTTTCCCAAAAAAATTGGTTGCCTTAACCTAGGTGGTGGATGAAAAAGTATTTGTAATACTTGCATCTTCCAACCTTTCTATGACCTATAATTGGTAGTAAAAATGATATGAGAATTGCAAAGACTTAGGTTATTTGCATTTCAATTTTGTAATAAGTGCCCCGTCTCCACATGAAAGTATTACAAAAACTTGGTCCATTGTCATTCAAATCTCATAACATCATGATTGGTCCAATGTATGCAATACCCTCAACCATAGTTTTGACATTGTGATGAAAAATATTTAAAAGAAGAAAAAGTAGAATAAAACTATGCAATATTTTCTTTTGAAACATAAGAGATATAAGTTTAGCCAAAAAGAAATAAAGGTTTTACCAAGAGGTGGAAGAAAAAAAAGTAGAATAAAATTATGAAATACTTGCATTTGAAGCATAAGAAATATAAGTTTAGCCAAAAAAACATATATGTTTTGCTAAGAGATAGAAGTTTAGCTAATAATAGATAAAAGTTTAGCATTTTTTTCTTTTTTGCCAAGATAGAGAAGTTTAACCAATAAGAAATATAAGTTTTGCCAAGGAATAAAAATTTAGCCAAAAACATATATATATTTAGCCAATAAGATATATAGGTTTTGCTAAAATAAAAGTTTAACCAAAAAAGATATAAGTTTTGCTAAGAGATAAAAGTTTAGGCAGAAAGAAATAAGAGTTTTGCTAAGAGATAGAAAGTTAGTCAAGAAAAGATAGTAGTTTTGTTAAAATAAATAAATGTTTAAACAAGAAAAAATAGGAATTTTGCCAAGAAATAAAAGTTTAACCTGGAATAAATATATGTTTTGCCAAAAGATAAAAGGTAGGGAAGGGATTAGTTGTTAGTTCGTAAGCGGGGCTAAAATGTAGGTCAATAGGGTAACTATGTGGGTTTAAGATCAAAGGCCAACAACCATAAAAGATTAATTATAGTAGAATGTTGGTTAACATAAGGTAAAGAAACAGACGAAAAACACAACCCAGTCTATGGATAGAATGATCAACTAGTGCAATCATGGGGGTTGGTTCACTCTAGCCCTTTCCCCACATACAACTTTTTTTCTCACATAAAAATTGTCTTTCGAAATGCATTTGTGAACTCTCACAAATTGGGGTTTTCTTTTATGTTTCTTTTCTTACGCTCATTTCAAGGAAAACAAGTTTCAACCATAATGAACTATGTGTAGAGACATTCTTATTATTGGTAAGGCCTAGGGGGGTAAAAAGGATATTGAAAAAGGTTGATGATGTCCATCCAAATGCTAAAACTAACAAGAAAAAATAGAAGAGATTTTGGGTGTTATTCAATTTCAAAAGAAGATGTGCAAGAAAAAGAAAGAAAAAAAGCCCTTAATGAATGGAGACATCAAATGTTGGAATGATTTCAAATTTAAATTATAAAAAAAGCCTTTTCATCATTTTTTTTTCATGTTTTTCTCCTCTTCTCCTCCCTCCATTTCACTTTTATTATTATTCTTATTTCCCCTCTTTTCCCATTCACTAAAAAGGCCTCCATTTTGAGCCATTACACATAATTCACACAATACTAATATATGTAATTTACATGCCAAATATTATCGTGGAACCTTTACCATTTTGGCAACAAATTGCCAAATATTTAATTAAATTTGAAATCTTAATTTGGCACTTGATTTTTTAATTCTGAAATTCTCAACAAGTAATGGTTATAGCAAATAATAAACATGGTCTTATCATTATTGTGGAATAGCCTAGTGTATCTAAATTGTTTCAATTTTAAGTCATTATCATGGGAGGTCTATGCTTCAAAACCTAATAGTCGAGCTTTTTGATTTTATTAAAATTTTAGCACAAATAATAAATAATTTTTCAAAAGTTCGGTAAAACAAAAAATAATTTAATTTATTCCAAACTAGTAAAGGTACTATAATAGTAATCTTTCAATTAATATCCCTAGTAATTATTAGTTGGACTACATATATCTAAAAATAAAACTTACCACAAAATTTGATGTCTCAACCATAACACTAATCAAAAAAAAATTTGATATGAAACAAAATCCTTATGTGGAAAGATAAATGTTTGTATGAATGAATTACATGGTTGAAAAGTTTGGGATGTTAAAATCATTGTCAAGAATTACAAGTTGAACATTGGAAACACTATGAAAAGTCATGTCCATGGCAACTAAATTATCTTGCAATCAAAGCTCTGAAACAACTGAATTTGATATAATTTATTCATGGAAATATGAAAACTTAATAAATAAAATGTCATTTCATTTGAGAAACTAAAGAGTTTTACAATAATTGCAAATTTGTTACAAGATTCACATCTTCATAGTAGAATGTACACACTATACATACAATTGTAATCAACCATTTTTTATTTTATTGGTAAATTACATTTTAATAACATGTGACAACTACATTACAATTAAAATAAATGTAACACCCAATTAACAACTACTTTGCAATTAGTGCAAGACTTTTAAACATATGATCATGTCACATGTATGCACTTTCACTGCCCATTTAAATATAACATTTTCAACTTATTTGCAAGTAGTTTTCAATTATGATGTGCAAAAATCATCCATGGGTTCTAAAAAAAATGGAAGATTTTCTCATGCCTTTTGTCTATGTGTTTGAACATTTAAATTTTTGAGGTGGAAGGTGAAATTGAAATAAAATTAGTTTGTTAAAACACACATAATATTTTTGTGCATTTATGATGACTTTTGTTATTCTTGTGTTACAACACTAAATTTTGATAGTGTTTGAATTCATCAAAATCAAAGCTATGCATGTAAGGTAAGTTTTTTTCAAAAATAAAATGGTGGTTTTGTTTGAAACATATAGTCTTGAATAGAAGAACATGCACATCTAATGTTGTATAATTTGGTTAGGTTGCTAATAAATATGTCACTAAATGTGTTGTTTATTGTGTAGTAGTTCAAACCAATACATGCAAAAAGAAAAATTCCCATACAACAAAGGTATCGTGAATTCTTACCTCAATACTTCAAGTATGTGATGCATTTTATTTTGAAAACCACCATTGTATGCAAATGTAGTTGATTATAGTTTAGTTTGTATCAATGTTATGTATGTTGCATTTAAGTGACAGATAAGTTTTATTAATGGTACTACAATTGCAAATTACTTTTCTTTGAGTTGAAAGGATGGACATTTGGATATATTTTGCATTACAATGTTGTGTATATGTTATTTCACATTTGACTTTGAATATCAGAATATGGTAGATTTCAAGCAAACAAGGTGGAATGAAGAAATTATGGTTTAAGTTCCATTTTAAGCTTATTATGTTTATCATAACAATGATAATGTGTGAGCAAGGTTTGCACATTTGCATTATAAGTTGTAATTTAATTGCCTAGTACTACTAAAATTAACTACTATGTAACTACATTGGAACCCATAACTAAACACATAATTGCAATGGACATTAATAGATTTCATTTGTCAATGGATGAGTGAAAAATTAACATTAAGTTTGTCAATGGATAACCCACCTAGTTATTTATATTCCATAGTAGTCACCTAATTGTCATTTGCAAATTGGGTACATTGTAATTACACACAAGTAATACCTTGTGTCAACATGAATTGTCACATAGTTGTCAATTAGTTATAGCCAATAATGTGTTTCCACTACACCTCAAGTTGCAAAAGAATTATAATGGAGATAAGAAAAATCATCATTAATGGATGAATGAAAAGAAATAATAACATGGTGTTACAACAATAATTGCAAACTAGTTGCATTGGCATTGCACAATAGTTGTTATTACATAGTTGTAATTAAGTTACATGAATTCCATATGTATATGATTCCACATATGTTGGACTAGTGTGAACCCAGTGCATAATGCACCCCTTCGATCCTCCCCACCTGGTCCTTCGCATTTCCCACTCCGGTTCACTTCCACCCATTAAGACCCCTAAAACCCCGCCCCCACCCTCTCCCCCCCTCCGTGAAAAAAATAAAAATCATGACCCTCCTAAACCCTTAGCCCAAAAAAAGTGCACCCAAATCTCCTCACCCACCCTCCAAATCCCAAAAATACCTCCCCCATCGATGACGACAGTTGCTGCGCGGAAACGGACATAAAAGTAAAAGTAAGAAGTAAGAACTCGAGGTCCTAGTTTTTGGGCCTTCAAGTTTAGGGGGACAATTTTATTAAAAGTGATCTGGGTTTCAGGACCTCAACAGACGGACAGACAGACTTACTAAATTAATATATAAGATTGCATCCATTGCAACTCATGCAACTTGTCCAATAACATTCATGCCATTGAAATACGTTGAGTTGCAATGAAGTTGCAAATGGTCATTGCAATTCAAAAACCCAATTGCAAATCACTTTATTTTTCATATTGAAATGGCAATGCTTAAAATAACAATTACAATGGATGTGACAAGACCACATGATGTGTAATTTGAATGTTCTTATGGACTTACTTGCATAACATAATAGTTTACATTTCAAGTTAATTAGAAGCATCATTTATCCAAATGAATAGTATTAAATTATTTGTTAAGTCTATAATCAACTAAAGTGTGGGACTCATGTCCATTTGGGTTTATAAATTAGTTATAAAGCCACCATCAATTAGTAGAAGTTTATGGAGGGCTATGTATAATGATACAATTTACATGGCATGCATATGTTATAATGGAGATCAATGGTTATCTAAAGGCCATAAATGACAACAAACAAGTAGAACATATGAAAAAAAAATCATGCCTATCGACGTGCATTCGTGTTAGTATGTACCAAAATAGTTGTAACCATTACTTAATATTTCATACTTTAAAATGATAATTTAAGTTGGTGTTGAAATTTTTGGATTTATTTATATAACAACATTCACAATATATCATGGGAACATATGAATAAATTTGAAATCAATCTAATTAATATAAATAATTTTAAATAATTTTAAAATGATTGTAACCAATGATTTTAAACAAAAAAACTTGTAATTTTTTTGAAAATACTTTAAAATTACATTTTTTAAAAAAATTAATGTGAAATTTAGCAAAATAGTATTTTTAAAAATAAATTTAAAAGAATTTTTTCAAAATATTCCAAGAATATTACTTAAATATTCCAAAATAAGCAATCACCAAAAGGGGTTGGGTGCATTTGTATTAAGGCTAATGGACCCCTCCAAAAACTAATACTCAAAACCTTCACATTGACCATATATGTTTTTTAGTATAATTGTTCACAATGTAAATTTAGGAGGTAGTTGGTGACCATGTGCATTTGTCCAAATTTAAGAAACTAAAGTTGGTAATTGCAAATTAAGATGCGAATTTGAAAATACATGTTTTAAAGACCCAAAAATGATTTTGAAAAGTGAAGGTGAGTACAAATAAAAAGATGGGTCTAAATGAAATCATGTTAAAGGTGACTATTACAATGACAAATAATGTTCCCATTTGAACAAAAGTTTAAGTAAAGTCCCAGCATCATAAATTATTCAAACTCTTGTGTTAACACATTTTTGGTCACACCCTTTTTTAAATTTATTACATCATGAAGTAACAAGATCTTTTGGTAAATATGATTTTCCTAAAATAACACCAAATAGTACATACCCATATTTTAAACTTCATTTTCTTTGCTAACTCTAGTCAATTCAAAATATCTTGCAAATTTTTCATTCAAAGGCTTTTCATATTACCTAAATATATTTTCATATATCCTAGGTGTAGGTTTTTTACACATATGATCAATTGTTGTTGTCAAAACAACATGTTGAAATTCATGTTGAAGGTGATCAATTATTGTCATCACCTTCATGTCTTTTAATTTGTATGCTTCATATCGTTCTAAATGAACATGTGTTAGAAATTTAAGTCCTCACTTGTGCATTTTGCGTTGATGTAAAATAGAAACAATTTTACTAAAACATTGAGCAAAACCTATGAAACACCACCAAAGGATCAATTCATTTGTGCAAATTCATTTCAAATTTTCAACATCATTTGATTATCGTCAAAAGATTTAATTCCATCATGCGACATCAATCCATCACAAATTTATAAACTTCATGGGTTCATTCCAAATCCATGTGAAATTTGTTATTTCATGGGTTCATATAGTTTAAACATAAATGTTATGCATTATTTAAACACAACAGTCATGTGCACAACTTTTGTGCCTAAACAACACAAATAGACATACAACATCCGTGTATAAACAATATGAACATGCATATGACATTCATGTTTAAACAATGCACACAACATTGATGTTCAAACAATACAAGTAGATGAATGACATCCGTGATTATTCTATACAAACTTATGAAAAGTTAATTTTGCACAACTATTATTGTCAAATTGTGACCCATGAAGTTTGTGATGTCATTCTCATAATAGGTAAGTGCTTAGAACAAAACCAACCAAATAATGAAGTAGATGTAAAAACTAAAAGCTCAAATGAAGTTTCTAAAACATAATTTAAAGTGTGTTAGAACCTAAAGCTTGTTGAACAAGAGTTCCATTGTTGACAAGCATTGAAGAAAAATGTCTTGAGAATGTGTTTTTCATCGTTTATCCAAATTTTTGTTTTGCAAAATGGAAAAGAAAATAAAATCTTATTTAATTAGATTCTTGATTGTTGAATTGAACCTTGTTGGCATTGGCACCGATGCTAGTTTTACAATTGTGGTCACACATTTTTTCCACCAAAAGTTTGATCACTCCTTGAAAGGTCTTTGTCCACTATCACCAACTAGTTATTAAAATTTTATCAAGTGCCAAGAAGAAGTGGTTGAAATGGGTCAAAGCTCCTTCATTGTCCATTCGTGTTTGTCACTATAGAATATACTTCCAATCTCAACTTATACTTGCCCAAAAACTTGATGTTCAACAAAAAAAGAAGTAAAAAACATATTTTCCATTATCCTCAACATAAATCAAGTCCTACATCAAATTCCACAAAAAGGAAAAAACTATCAATTGAATTATACACATCCCTCACACATGATCTCACAAAGGATCCATGTATAAAAGAAAATTCATGTTAGAAATAAAATAGGTCCAAAACTAATCAACATCATGTTCTTTAGTTCAAATCAAAACCCTAACATTCACTTTGGATCATGTCTTATTACATCCACTTGCTCTAATTTCTTCAAAAAAATACAATTCAATTCAAATACATAAGTTTAAAAATAATAGAGAAATTCAAAGATTGTACAAAACAATGTTGTCATCTTTAATGCATGTTTTATATTCATTTTGGCATGGTTAGAATGTGGTTCTTCTTGGTAAAAGGAAGTGTGAGCACTAAGAGTTCATCCAAAGGTAACAACATAAATATAACAAAAAAAATATAGACTAAAGTAGTTCAAATTGAAATCTTTTGCTTACATCCAACCCTTAATTAATGCAAATAACACACATTAATTCATGACCAAAAAATAATCTTTTAATTACCTTATACATGGCATATCCAAATATTCATTAAGTTTTTCACTATTGAAGTTGTAGGTTTGGAATAGATTGGCAAAGGGGCCTTTCATATTGTCTATGGATGTTTACAAAATTAGGATTCCTATGAAGAATGTCTAATTATAATTTGCAAGCCATCTTTTTGTTACTTAAGCTTCACAACTAAGTATCTTGTCCCTTTTCTTTTTTTTTTGCTTATGATGTCTTGCACATGTTTAAGAATTTTGTGGTATTTTGTTGTTACAAATGACTAGTACATGATATTGTGTTAATGAACAATTCCATTTCGTATTTGATTCTGACTTCAAGGTCAATTCCAAAAACATGTCTTTAATTGTGTGTTCACAAATTTTACATAATTCAATCCATGGGGAAGGTTTTGCATTGTGTATGTGTCCCACATGAGAAAATATATGGTGATCATCCCAAAGAATATTCAACCAAATCTAACTATAACCTTATGTGGGGTGTATGTGAGTGTGTGCAATGTTGTTTGGGTTTTTATTTTGCTTTTTTGTTTTAAGTTCAATTTATTTTATAAATGGTGTGACTTGTGTCATTGAACATTGCTGAAGTCTTCAATTCTAAAATTGTGAAAAATAGAATATATGTTCACACTTGGGCCAACCGCACAATCTATGCTAATATTAAATGAATTTTGGAAATGAAAATGGTACGCCTTCCTTAGGCTAAGATTGAAATCTCATGCACCCTAGGTTTTAAAATTGCAAAATGACCTTCATAAAATCCTATTCGTTAATGACTTTCCAACAAGTCGAAGACTTTCTCCAATATATTTTGTTTAATTTTATTGAATTTTCCATGACAATATTGTTCAATATCTAATAATTTTTCCATCGTAGTTTTTAACATTACAAAATTATGAAATCAACTTAGTGCACCCTTATTTGTGAAAGACTTTCCAACTATACCAAGAGCACATCAAAAGGTGCCATTGTTTGGAGCATCTGAATTTAATTAATTAATTGATTAAAAAAACACCAGACAAGGGAACAAGAGAAGAAAAAAGAAAAGACTAAATTCCACAAAAAAAAAAAACCAAACCCCAAAAAACCCAAAACACACAATGAACAAGCACCAAGAGAAGAAACAAAGTGACCTAGGACCTAAACCCATCGCTAGTAGAATGAAGCAAAACAAAGGGTGTGTCACATTGGGACTTTTCCATTTACATTAAAAAGTATCTTAAGGCAAAAGAAGGATTATGAAAACTCAAATATTTCATAATGCAAAAATGTAATCTTCAAAAAAATCCTCTAAAAGAAAAGAATATCCTTCAAGCTATGTAACTCTATAACCAATCTCAAGTTTCAACACAAGCCCAAATATAATCTTTCAAAAATCTTCACATAAAAAATAAACCTATTACCTAGGGGCCAAAATCCCTTAAGCTACTATAATGTATAATGAATCTAAACATAATATCCTTGCCTTGGTAGGCACGCGCCCAACAACAAAGCAAGCAAAGTTGAAAGGACCTTCCATATTAGATAGATAATCATCATATTCGTAAAGTTAGGAAAAGACAGCACCAGTACCCCCTGAGTTTGGTCATAGACACGGTGAGATTTTTAAAAAAAAACCTGCAAAAAAGTACAGTAGCATTCAAGGGGGGATGAAACTCAGAAAACCATCAATTTTGATGGTTCCTGAGTTTTACCCTGTCATTCCCCTACATGTAGAGCTACTATAATTCCTCTCGAACCTTGTGCATTAAATGCTGAGATTAGGGATTTCGTACTTGAGTTTTTAGGATTTCATACTGAGATTTAATAAAAAAAATTCCATTATTTTACGGATACCTCCTCAAAAAGGGGTTAGGGGGTGAAAGGAGGCCCAAAGACGGGGGGGGTGAAGACAGGGTGAATTTGCGGAAAAATATATAATATAGCAAATTTATTAGAAACAAAACGGTCCGGAAAGCAACAAACAGTTCACGCGGTTCTTGCTTAGGAGCAGACGTGGCGACAGCCTGGGCTCCACGCGAGTGCACGCAAAACGAGAGGCAACGCCAGGTCAAGTTTATTGACAGGTGGCTTTTGTTGACTGTACACCTAATCATGTATAACAGTAGAGGGGGTAAAAAAAAAAGGGGGATAAAACTCAATAAGTGAAGTGAAGTGAAGTCAAGATGCACATACTTTAGGGTGGTAAAAGTTAAAAGTTAAGTACAGTAACTCCTTCTACTACTACCCAGCAATTGTGGAAGTCAGTTTTCTGTGAGTTTTTTTTTAACATTTGGAACTTCGGATAGATTCAAAAAAAGGCTCACAGTGTGAAAAGCAACCGCCATTTTCCACGTGTAATCTGACAGTTTGATTTGTGTAACGTGTAGGAACAATAGGGGGTAGTAGGGCTAGTCTCTAGGTGACCTACTACCTACTTTGAACCAAACTAGAGTCAGGTCAAAATTGGAGACCTACGTAATCCCCAAATCTTTACCCACTCCCCAAACCCTGCCCGCATTCAGCACTCATGTCACATTTCTTTTTAACCACTGCCCATCATTATTGAAAAGGCCAAAAAAAAAAGCACCCAATAGAAAAAAACATTAAAAAAAAGAATTTTTTTTTTGATCATCATGGGTAGTGCACAATAGAATAGAGCCCAAGTTAATATGGATCACCATAACATAATAACCTTCCAT
>Ga0209208_10011511_pt1 | contig 11317 bp, 8 predicted proteins | sample S1TSphfallax_3_FD_187694 | JGI IMG/M metagenome (GOLD analysis project Ga0209208, IMG submission 187694) | Host-associated microbial communities from peat moss isolated from Minnesota, USA - S1T2_Fd - Sphagnum fallax MG (SPAdes) (version 2) | ecosystem: Host-associated > Plants > Peat moss >...
TCTTTTTTTCTTTTTTTTTGATAAATTTTTAGTCAGTTTTTGTTATTGTTGTTGTCACTTGCCACAATTGGTACCCCGACTCTTTGCAAGGGCTAATAGTTCAGGCCAAAAATAATGATAAATAGTTTTAGGAATAAAATTTGTATCCAACCAAGGGAAAGGTTAAATTTGCACTTTACATGGCTCTTTTTTCTTTTCTTTTCTTTTTCATAAATGCTCATTTTTTATTTAACATCTAAGGGGAGAGACTATGGCCACTATCTGGTTTTTTAAAAAAATTGGTCCCACATTTTGAGGAATGTTCATCACATTTTATTATTTAATCTTATGAAGTAGAGTGGGTTTTTTTTTTTTTGGTGCAAAATTTCGTCAAAATGTGACAAATATAAATTAAAAGGATATAAAAATCACCAAATTTTGAGGAATTTTCTTTTGGGCCACATTTGGACTTTGCTTTTTTAGTTTGGTAGTAGTTTTTTTAATATATATATTTTTAGACAGGTTTAGCTGACCTTAAGTTAGGGAAGGTTTTCATTTTGCCCCCCCGCCACCCCCCCTTTGTCTAGGATTTTAAAACAAAATAAACGAATGAGGTGGTGGCTATCCCATAATTGGAATTTTGGAAGGGCCTGGGGGCCTGTATGACAAGTACCCTATTATGGTTTGTGGGGACGTATCCACCTTAAAAAAGAATTGGATATAATCTCTTTTAACAAAAAATTAAATTAAATTAAAATGAAAAAATCACAAGAGGCACTTTACCAACCTACAAGGGCCCCTCTTTGAGGCATACAATTTGAGCCATGTCCTTGTTAAAATTTATTTTTGTCTTGCATTATCCTTGCTACCTACCTACTTACCCACCTACCTACCCACCGACCCACCCACCAACCCTATGGTCTTGTGCAAGGAAAAGACAATGTTGCTTGGGTGGCATAGGACTAGCTTATCTCTCTCTCAAGAGATAAAAAGCTGACACCTAAGTGACTAGGCATGCTCATTCAATTTTCGCCTTTTAAAAGTAAGGAATTGTGAGAAAGCTCAAGATGACTAGAATGAATAATCAACACATTATTTATTTATTTGTTTGTTTGTTTGTTTAATCAACACATTTCATATCCATTTCTTGGTCATCTAAATTGCACAAATAGGCAAAAACATTTACCAACATTGTGTCAAGTTTTTGAATCATATTTACATGATTTGCCTCTTCAAAATCTCACTATATATGGTTGCATATCATTTCAACACATTTTTTGTCTTGACCTTTCATACAACCCTAACCTTTGGGGGAAACTCTTTTATTTTGGCAATGGGACCCATCAACTCATAGCTTTCATTGAGATCCTTTTCAATGATATACATATACACAACTCTATCCAATCTCAACATGTTTTCACTTCTCAAACCTCATTTCAAATAGTGGGGACTCCCAATATTCCTAATTCCCAAAGTGAAAACTTGTCACTTGAAGGACTTGGGAATGCTCCCTTTTTATTATCACACATCTCCACTTGGATTGGGGTCTTTGACTTGGGCTAGAAATGTGTTTCACTTCACTTTGGCATGCCTTGGGTTTATTCCCAATCCGTTTCCTTTTGGCATATCTCAACCTTAGTTTCAAGCACAAGGCTAAGCTTTTCATAGTTTAACTTGTAGGATTTATAAAACGTTCATTTTAATTTCATAATTAACAAAATTTGTTCATCATATGGTTCATCTTCCTTGGATGAAGTTCAATCATGAATCACAATTTTTCATAATGAAAATTGTCTATCATTATTATTTTTGAACTAACAAATGAATTTCAACAATATTTTATATCATATTCAATATTCAATAAAGTAATTTTGAACAAAGGGGATTTCAAAAGAACTTCCTTGAACTGTACTTTCCATAAACAAATGAAAACATACCTTTAATTCAATTAAAATTAATGTTGGTTAGTTTTGGGATCTATGCCAATTTTAAGTTTCAATTTTTGTTGAATCCCAAGTACAAACATTGAAAAGTTTGTAAATTAATCAAATTTGAGCTCTCCAATGTTGTGCACTACTAGTGATGATCAACTCTTTTTTTCCCCCTTATGTTTTCAAGGATTCATCATTATTTATGTCAATGTCAAAATTAATATACATTTCATAGACATGAAGAGACACATGTTGATTTGTTTATTCATATCCATGTTGATGGACTTTGAAAAATATGAAATAGTTCTAAAATGGAGATAATTAGTACGAAAGGTGGGAAATGGTTATTAAAAATGTTAATAGGAAAAGGAGGTAGTCATTAAGAAAGAAATGAAGTAATTATACTTGAAAATGGGTTAGTTGTTTTGGAAATTGTCTTTGGAATGGTCCATAAACTACCATACAAAAGATTCAAAAAATCCACCATATACAAGTTTCGATTACTCATCATTAGAATTAAAACAATAATGACACCTTGGAACTATCTTCTTAATAAAAATGGTTGGACAACCATTGTATTTAGGCTCAATATTAAATATCAAGATCCACATGCAATGGTTAACAAGAGAAATCCTAGTAGTTATCAAATCCTTTAATAGGTGTTTTTTGTAATTACAATATCCTGGCCATATTTAGTGCACAATAGGAGTTTTCACACCATTTTAGTATATAATTTAACATTAAAAAATGTTTATTGCAATGGGGGTGAAAATGTTTTTAGAATTGAACATGGTTGCACAATACCTTATTATTGTAATTAGTTTCAATTTTTAAAAAATAAATTAACTATTTTTTGTAATTTTGTAAACAACATTAATTAATTGCTTGAAATGGTTGAAAATAAGTTGTATTTTTTTAGTTGCATGGCCATTTCCAATTGGTTGTACAACATTGATGCTTACATAATCTTTAATTTCATGATGTGTGCAAGTAGGCAAACTCGGACCTAATTTTCACACAAGATTGGTAAAGTTCTTTGAGGTGGACACTAGTATATATATATGAATAAAAATACATGGTATAATATATTGATTGTTGGGTCAAAATTATAAGTTAAATAGTTTAAAAATAGGATACATTTTATTCAAATAATCAATTTAATTATAGCTTAGGGTGGTTTTAATATGTATATATAGAAAATAATATAATAATGGGGTGATAAAAAATAGGTTGAACAATTATCTAATACCTCCCATAAAAATAGGTTGATTGCCATTCAAATTAGACTTTAAGATAGTTCATGAGTCACATACACAATATATAAACCAAACAATGCAAATGGTTAATCAAAATGGAGGTAACTTTCTATCACATACTTGTTTTGGACTCAATACACTCATGCAACCCACATTTAAGAATAGACGACCACCATCCTTTGCATAGTAGACTTTGGATCTCTCCATGATGATTACATTGAAATTTTTTTTTCCTTGAGATTATCAAGTGCAAGCCCTAAAATTCACAAGTTATGAACATCACAACTTTGTAAGCTCATAACTTTTTCATATGAGTTCCAATTGAAAAGCTTCCAACTACAAAATTTCAAATCAATGAATTTTTAAAAACTCCATGTTGTATCAATTCATTTAAAGTCATTTGACCTTTTTTTGAATTTTAATGATCAAAAGTCAAACAACTAGTTTGATTATTGACCCTTCTTTTGGCCAAAACTCTTCATTCAAAGTTCCAAATGGAGAATGCAAGCTCACTTTCAATATTTACATTTCTAAAAAATCAATAGTGTAAATAACTCTTGATTTGGACAATTTTTACCCCATGCACTTTTGTTCAAAAAAATTGGAACATTCTAAAAATATATATTTTCGAAGTGAGAATTCACCCTAACAATTTTAGGAATGTTTTCTTTTCACTCCCTTCATGTGTTTAAGCCCTTTTATTACCTTAGCTTGTTCCTAGCCTATTGCCTTTTTGTTTTGCCCCAACCTTGGTCACAAGCCCCAAAGTTAAGGTCATGACACAACTTGGTTAAAAGGAAACCACTGCAACATAAAAATTCACAAACACCCATAATGGATCCAAATCCATGAGGCTTTGTAGCATTCAATTGAATATATCAAAACATATATTTGTAAATATTTGCAATGAAAGACAAAGAACATAAAATGGATGATGGGTAGGGATAGACTAAAGTAGCCCTTGAAAATTTGTTATCTAACATGGTGATGCACATGGTGTTTTTTATGCCCCGAGGTGAAAGCAAAAAGTTTGAACCCAAGGACCAAAATATGTGATGTTCAACAAAACATGATAATGCAAGGACCTTTTTTTGGGTGTTTTAATTACATATAAACTAAACTCAAATTTTTTTTATGTTTGCAAATACCTTACAAACCATAATCCTCCTTGTAAAGCTTTTGAAATGTGTGTAAAAAATCTTTGAAAGTTTAAAATATTAGTCTAATGCATATACAAAGATCCATATTTTCACATTTTAGTGAACAAATGGGTTCAACATTACCTACCCAACAAGTGATTAATTGATTAAAATTGGTTAGGTAATAGGGAGGGAAATGTAGAAATATTCATAGTAAGGAATTGGATTTGCCATTTGTTAGTTATATAAAAGGGTTTAGGTTGTTGAGAAACCCTAGTTCTAGCCAAATTTTTAAGTCAATTCACATTTAGATATGGCCTAATGGTAAGTCAATGGTTTGGTCACTTTGTTTAAACATACATACTTTATGTATATTGGTAAATTGTCAACGTGTAATGCCTATGTGACAAGTTAATACAATGTTTATCAAAAGTTGATAACATAATGGTAAATGAAAATGTTAGTGGAAAAATCTATTTGAAATTATAGAGTCATGTTAACACATGAACATATCAATGTTGATAAACAAACAATTCAAAAACTAATTTCGCAAACTATCACTTTAGTAGTAGTGTGATGGCATCTCCATCACAAAAAATATTTCAATGTACAAGATTGGATCCAATTTTCCATTGCAAATAATTTATAATGTAGAAAAACATGTTCATAATAACTAATAATGCAACAACATAGTAAGAAGCTACAAATCAACAATGGTTTCAAACTATAGCATGAGTTCACAAACATGCCTCAATTGACAAATAGGCACAAATTCACATGTAAGCATAAATTTTATGGATGAATGCACATTTTGGGCTGAAATTGTAAATTTGATAGCAAGTTCATAGTTAAATTCATGTTATGCAAACATGTTAGCAAGTGAAGGAGGAAGGGGTTGTGGTGGTGGAAAAACAAGAAACAATGTAGGAAAACCTGCAATTCCATGGTAGAAACACAACAATTGGGAGCATAGTGAAATGTTGGCATGCATAAATTATAAACATGCAAAACATAGTGTTCAAAAATAGCTCATTGATTTAAGATGAAACATGGAATCTATTGTGCAATGTTAGAACAAAACTACTAAAGAGGTACTTGTGAAAACAAAAAACAAATATTTTCATGAAATGGCACCATGTGCATAGATAAGTGTAATTATTTGAATTCTTATTGGACAAAGCTTGTAGATTTATCACAAGGGGATTGGTAATCATAATTGTTTCTAAGAATTGACATCCAAAAAAATAAAAATGGATTCATTTTCTTCATCAATTCAATAAATAATATTATGATTTAATTCATGCCTTTGTAGGGGAGAAGGTTGTGAATGTCCTTTGGCATATCGAGAATGTAAATGTTGAAAAAGATGGATTTTATAGATCACCAACACAAGGGACACATGATGAAGATGAAGTCATGTAATCATAATAAATTTTTGAAGTTAAAAAATGCAAATGTAGGTAATAAAGACAAAGTTACAAAGTTCATGAATTGATTAAAAAATACAAAGCTATTTTTGAGCAACAATCATTCCCATCCTATCATCAATATCTTTTATATTCCTACAAATACACTAGCATCAAACAATGATAGTATTTGGCAAAAACACAAAAATTATTTTTTTCTACCATCTAGTTTTTTTTTTAAAAACTAGGTATTCATGGATGTAATGAAAACAAAAAAGTTTATCAAATGGATATTGAACAATATTGTTCAAAGGTTCATAATCACATTTTCAAGGAACATTTACATTGCTTCAAATTAAAAATAAGAAAGTGCACAAGATGAATAAAAGCATGATGGCAATGCTTTCAACAATGAATATTATTAGGTGTCATGCATTCATCAAGGATCAAGTTCTTATGCCCATGTCAATTGATTTATTTGATATTTCAAATGGTTTAAAGGATGACTCACCAATTTCAAGTTTACAAATTCTCAACGATAAAATATGATAATGCTAGACATAATTAAAAGATGGAAAAATTACATAGTACAAGATTAAAGAATTAGAGCACATGTTGTTGGAGACATTTGGTTTCAATTCAAATATTTTCTTTCAAAATTCAATCTAGACAAACATTCAACATATATATTTTATGTAATAGATTTCAACCATTTTTTTCAATTTAAACTTTAGCTTGCAATTCAATTCAATTTTTAATGCATTACAACACCATGTCAAGTGATGAAATAATGAAAATTTGATTTATTCAATGCATGTAATATTGAGGTTTATGACTACCTAAAATATTATTAGGTATTGCAGCATGTTGATTGATCCATGATATTTCCCCCTTTCCAAGATAGGTTATGTGCCATTTGTTCATTTATCTGATCATGATCACCATGTTTAATTGTTGGCACCCCGCATCTAGCTTTTATTAAATCTTCTAGTTCTAGTTATTGCATCAACTCATTGATGTAAATGTCATTCCTATTGAAAATCATATTGTGTAACATATTGCCACAAATGACCACATTAGGAAAGAAATCCGCATCCAAGGTGGATTTTATCATCAATTTCAAAAACATTGTTTCAATAGTTGTTTTCAATTAAGACTCTAGCACAATTGATCTACCGATTATATAATGCTTCCAAAATGAAATATTGAATTTCAATTTACTTGTGAAACACCAATAGCCATGGAAGTAAGGGGTATTCCTTGTCTTTGATTAGGGATGATTTGATGCCTTCATGAAAATTATGGTCAATGAACAATTTTCACATGTAACCTTTTGATAGATTGAAGATGATTACAACATTTGTGTATCATTCATAGACCATGACAACCGCAGAAAAAACATTAAGGAATCATTTTTTGTGGTCAACAATGGTTTGCAACTACATATTATACCTTTTGAATTTGAAGGAATAATAATTTATAGCAAAAGCTTGAATTATAAATATGGATTTGAACCAAATCACTAGCCTTTAAGACAATTAGCAAACTTGATAGATCCTTGAATCTTTCCATGACATGTGATAGATTGTCTCCTCAAGGCCATTATATTTTGGTTTTTAATCAAAACTTCATTCACCACATGTACATATCCATGCATCATTAAATGAATAATATATGTTTTTATACATTGCAATTATTTAGGAACATGTGCTAGCTTGTATAATGAACATGCTACCTTAATGTTCATTAACACTACACATTTATACCTTGTATATTTTCTTGCCATTTTATGTTTCAATCATTTTATCAACTATTTTCACTAAATACCTATTAACCTAAAAGTGTTAAAACCATCTTTTGTCATCATATTGAATCATGAAAAATTGTTAATACCATATTTTTGATTTCACATTAACCTAATATCCTAACTTTTGATTCAAACGTAAATCATAAATGTAGGAAAATTTGTAATTGTGAATAATCAAAACATTTGTCATTGCTTCAACCACATGTTTATAGTATCTATCTTCAAACAAAGAAAAAGTTTGAAATTCATTTATAACTTCACCAATAGTGAATGAGGATTCTTGATGGAAATGACCAAGGACCAATGCCTTTTGTGCTTAGATCAAAAGTTTTAAAAATTATGCAAGTAGGATGATTTTTAATGGCTTCTTAAAGTTAAGCATAATGAAAGCTTGTGATGATATTGGAAATGATGAAGTACATGGATGATGATGAGTTTCAATGTCATAACAAACAATGACATTATTGCAAATGACAACATTGTAACAATTTGCAATGATATGATGCAACAAATGAAAGATCACACAAGTGAAAAAAGAAAGATGACCAAACAAAATGAAATGAAGATGCCAAAATTGATGTGATTGATTTTTTAAAAATCCACTTCAAGAGAAATTCAAGGAAATTGTTGTAATAATGCAACAATGAAAAAGTGAAAGAAAACACTACCAATGTTGTTGTAAAGAAAGATTTTTAATGTTGAACAACAAAGGAATGCAATAGATTAAACATTGCAACAATGAAAAAGGATGTTGGTGAGAATGATTGTTGGAATTAGATGCAACAATGGAAAAAATGAAAAAATGCATTGTTGACACTATTATGAAGATAAACCTTTGATGATGTTACAACAAAATATTTAGTGCATGAGTTTGTAAATAAAAAAATGATGAACACATAATGTGAGTTGCAACAAAGGAGGTGAGAGTTTGAAAATGAAAAAATGAACATGAAACACAACAAAGGTCAAATGAAAACTTGTATGAAAACATGAACATGAAGGAATGATTGCAAGATGCTATGGTTAATGAATTGCAATGCCAAAATAAAACAAATTTGACAACTAATTCTAAAATTTAATCATGAATAAAGGTTGTGAAAGACTATTGTTAATAATCATTAAGCCTAACTTAACTATATATATATATATATATATATATATATCGGTACATGCAATGTTAGGTTAATGTTAATAAATTAACAATGTATGTCATAGACAATGAAAATACAATTTTTCTAAAAGGATATTTTCAACATTAGGGGTATCAACAAAGTTGTTTATCCATAGGCATGAATTCACTTCCAGATTCAAAGTTAAGCAAGTAAGTACATGTATGAGTGTGCATGCACATGTGTGTAATATGTATGTACACATATGTATATATATCTGAACCTATATGTATATATGTATCTACATCTATTCACATTTATACAATATTGCATATTGTTCATGAATGTGAACCATTTTGATTTCTCTATAGGACTAAGTATAATGTTATAATAAAAGAAATAACATTTATCTAATACATAAAAAATGTTTTTCACTCACTTTGTTACAATAAGTATATATAAACCCTAAACCCTAAACTTGGGCATATATATATTTCAAAATATGCAAAGCCTACAACTGTATTTGCCCTTTACAAAGTTCATAATTATACATCTTGGAATGGTTAGCAATGCCATATGAACATATGCCCTTGAGATGAACCTTATAAATGTATAACCATTTGTTGTATTACATACAATTATACCTAATAGAAAAATCACCCAAAGGCTTTTGCAATAAAGGTTTACTTGCCTTGTATCATTATAAATGTAATGATAGTAGTACTTTCCATTATTAATATATATTTGTGTATATTTGTAGGTGTCCTTGTTAGAAGCAAAAGGTTCCCAAATAAGTTGCCTTTTGAAACTTGCATAATAATAATATTATTATGTGGGTAGTGTTAATATTAGTACATCATAGAGCCTGAGGAAAAGGGGAAAGTGTTACTTTCATCTAGATAATGCACAAAATATTTTCATCAATAACTTTAAAGAAAGGCAAGATGTGAATCCTTAAGAATGTGTTATTGGAAAAAGGAGAAAATGGGTATGTGAAGAAATTTGAATATCTCAATAAAAAGGGCTTTTAAAGTTAAAAATTTCTCTATAGAGTACCTCTAATTTCTAAACGTATAATAAGCCAAAAATGGTGTTTTTTTTGGGAATTTCAAATGGATGTGGCTAATGAATTTTAATATTTTGCATCCCTTGCTTGCTTGATTTTGGTGAAATTATTGTCAAACTATTTTGAGTGTGTAAACTTTGAAGTCTAGGATTGGATTTGCAATCCAATTCACAGATGAGTAGATTGGACCAGATTTCTAACTAACACTTCCAATATAGTAAGGTAAAATGGTAGTAAAAAAGAATTGAATAGGTTCTTAGGGGGTCAATGGGTGTTTAACTCGAGAGAAAGTAGAAGGCCAACCAAGGCATTGAATTATGTGAACAAAGGTGATAAAATACAAAGGCCAATTCCAACTTTGGACCTTGAATGTGACCAGAAGAACAAGGAGAACACACACAAGTAGCATTATTTCAAGTGTTGGGTAATGACCAGCTTTTGGTGATTGAGCAGTTGTACCTAAGTTGAAAAAAATTTAATCCAATTTGCACCAACTAAAAAGCAAGGCACAACTACAAGTAGACACAACTACAACAACAAGTGCTTGTGATAGTTCTGATGATGAGGATTTGAAGAATCCTTTTGACTACTTACTTGCATGTGCCCTACCACAATCTTCTTGTACATGGTTTGTTTGACCTCAAGTTCAAAGGTTTATTTTATGGAGTTTTTTTTCTCTTTGCATGCATGCATGAGTTGTTGTCAGTTTGGAACTGCTTAATTATAAACATCAAGCAAATTAGAATGAATGGGGGGTGGAGGGGGGGAACTCATGAAACAACAAACAACTTTGTCAGAATATGGATGAGAGATGGGGATGGAAAGAATTACATCAAAACATGAAGTGGAACACCTTATTAGTGGTCCACCCTTGCAATTTTCTCATCCCTTTTGTACAAGCAAAACTTCCACAATGTACTTTGGTTCCATGCAAAATGTGGGTGACATACCTAACTGAGCAATTATTTAGCTTGGCTTTTGTCAATTGCAGGTCCAATAAAACAATTTTATTTAAATTTTTTTTTTGCTCAATTATGTGCATGCAACTGGTGGAGTTTGTGAGCATTCAGATGCTCACTTGAAGAATGAAACAACATTCATAGCCTAGTTCTGAACAGAGCAATATCTGTTTGGTTCATCCCACACAACTTTGAAACTCTTTGCTAAATATTTACCCATATGATTTCCTATCAAATTAAGACAACCCAAAAACCAAAGACCATGAGCCATAGACAAATTTACATCAATCATTAAGTAAAAGAATTGGATAAACTCAAATTGATTGTGAATTAAAAGTGTAAATTTCCCTAAAATAACTAAATATTGCCAAACCAATCTTGGGCTGATTAGGAATAGGCGTGATGGATGGATGGATGGATGGATGGATGAAATGGAAGCCTCAAATTGTTCATCAGGTTAAAGTTCTCTTTTCACCCCCCCAAATAAAAGAACAAAAGATTGTGGATTCCATCTTGGTCGTGACTGGGATTAACACATGGAAAGATAGGCATGTAAGTAAGCCCATCAAAAGGGATGAAAGACTTATGTAGTGAAGGTAATTTGAGGGTATGGGTGGAACATGGGACAATGTGGAGTTTTACTATGGTAATGGCCCAAATTGATG
>Ga0209208_10011512_pt1 | contig 11317 bp, 7 predicted proteins | sample S1TSphfallax_3_FD_187694 | JGI IMG/M metagenome (GOLD analysis project Ga0209208, IMG submission 187694) | Host-associated microbial communities from peat moss isolated from Minnesota, USA - S1T2_Fd - Sphagnum fallax MG (SPAdes) (version 2) | ecosystem: Host-associated > Plants > Peat moss >...
TGTACAAAGACTCACATATGATGGCTTTGTAGCTCATCATTACGCATACATGGTGAGAGTTATACAAGAGGTTGAACCCACTTGTTTTGAACAAGCGGTTGGAAATCCTAAGTGGGACAATGCCATGGATGAAGAGATGGTAGCTTTAGATGCGAATGCTACTTGGGAATTGGTAGTTTTACCAAAAGACAAGAAAGCACATTGAGGTGCACTACCATTTTATTAGAGAAAAAGTTCTAGCAAAAGAAATTGACCTCATTCATGTCAGTATCGAAGATCAAGTTGTTGACATTTTCACAAAGGCTTTAGGTACAGACAAGCTAAAGAAGTTTAAAAAAATGCTTGGTGTACTAGAAGTGGATTTGAGCTTGAAGGGGAGTGTTGAGAATTCAAGCTCAACTAGTTAGGTTTCATTAGTTACTGGAGTAGGAAAGTAACTAGGTTACTTTCACAAGGTTGAATTACTTTCGTTACTTATTTTAGTTTGGTTATTTGTGGTTTGGTCCTTTAATTAAATACCTTGGTGTTGATGGTTTGCCTCTCTTTTCTTCATTACACAAGTTTGTGTATTTCTCGTGACAAAAACCTTAGAGAGTTCTTGATGTTGTGTTTTGTGTTTTGAGTATTATGTTGTAGTTTCCTTTTAATAAAGATTTATGTTTGCACTTGAGTAGATCTCCTATTTGTTAACAGGTGACGTACTCCTAAGTTCCTTGTTGAACCCACTTGAGGGTCCAAGTGTGTTGAATTGCAGCAATATGGAACTTGGAGGCGCTCCCGACTTCCAGCACTAAAGGGGGGTAAGAAAGGCGTGCTAAAAATCCCGGGATTAGACTAAGAAGAGGAACACTTATGTTGTTACACGATTTTGCATCCAAAACCAAACCCCAAGTTGGTTAGAATTCATTATGCATTCATTTGGTGTTGGGACAAGCCACGGGTGACCTTGGACTCACTTGATTCACCACAGCCCGAACTCGGGGGAAGCCACCACCTGCCCTCATATAGTATTCTCTGCATTACTTCGCCGGAGCCACATCCTAATGGCGCTTTTTCCCGGGACTCCCAAGGAGGAGTCCCGAAACTATCCCGGGTTAGACTCGCGGGACTTTGGGAACTCATATCTCTTGGCTCCAACCTTCGATTAGAGTTAGGTTTGAACCAAAGTTATAGCTCTCCTCGAGAGCTTTCCAATGCCCTATTGCACTCCTTCTACAAACGTCGGGAAGAGGTTGATTCCCGACTTTTAGTGGTCGGGAGTCAAATTGTCAATTTGACTCCCGGCCTTTCTTTTGCCCATAACTTGGGCTACAAATGTCCAAATGGCTCATGCGAGGCAATTTTGGACATCTACACTTCAAGAACTTTCCATTGATATAAAGAACTCCTCAAGGCCAGGTGATTTGCCATCTGCTATCGAGCTCTGAAGTTGCAGGAGTCTCGGAGGACTCCCAATTCCCACTTTTTGGGAGTGTGAGTTTCATCCTCACACTTAGCCCAAAGTGGGGTTGCGACAGTAGGGGCTGATCAGAAGATTAAAGTGCTCATTAAGAAACTATAGGATGAGAATGTGGAGTTCAAGAGTAGCACAACATGGTTGAAGTCACAATAGGAAAAACTAAAAGATTTAAGGCAAAAGGTCAAAATTTAGGAAACCACAAAGCAAAAATGGACAAAGGCATTGTTTTTTCATAAGAAACAATAGGAGGCTTTGGATAGTTAGATGAAAACACTAACTAAAGAAAAGAAGGAAAAGGAAAATGTTTTAATAGATTTGGAATTGATAAATTTGAAGAATGTGTCTTTGTTGTAATATGAAAAGATTAAAAGAAAAATAGTAGAGGCAGAAAAAAAGAAGTTAATGAAGGACAAGGAGTATTAAAGGAATTTGTAGCATTTGCAAGCATAGTTGGAAATGGCACAAGAACAAAGGAAAAGTTTGGATCCAATTGGTGTCAAGAAAAGACTATAAGATTATGAACATATGTTATAGTACTATACCCTGATGAAGACAAAAAATGAGATGAAGGATTATAAGGCATATCTAAGGAATGGTGGGAGGTTGTAAAGGAATATTTTACAAAGGAGTTAGAGATAAATCTAGCTTAGCATAGAGTTAATGAAACGATTCTATGGTATAAGTTGGAAGCTTATCAAAAGAACTTTCTAGAATTTATTTGTGGTAGTCCAACAAGTATAGAGGTATTGGGCCAAGATGTAGAAAATGAAGCAAGGCCCAATGGAATAGCATAGGAAGAGGAAGTGTAGACTAAAGAACCACATGATCTCAAAAGTGGAACAACTCAAGAGGAGGAGGTACAACCAAAAAAACCACAAGACCTTAGAGGAAGGGGTCAAGAGGAAAAAGAACCATAGACAATTCAAGACAAGAAAAGGTGTAGATTATTTCAATGACAGAAGTAGTGGAAATAAAACCACAAACTAAATTAATGGGGAAGGGGATTAAAATCATAGAATTAAAAATAGATGTAGAACCATTAGTTCTTGTACAAGTTGAGATTATAAACCTATAGTTAGGGATACAAATGTTTAGAAGGATATAGAATACTCTCATTTCATTTCTGTCATTTCATAAGGATTTTGGGGATGGAATCCAAAATGTCACAACCCTAGCCTTGGGCTCGCAACCAAGGTAAGGAGTTGCAAGGTTGTGGGCCAAGAGGGAAGCCCGGGAATCATGTTGCATGCTCTTGGGAGTGTAAGAGAGTGTGAGGGAATAGACCCTCACACTCCCAAGGTAACTTTGTTAATTTGAATTTGAATTCTTGTTGTTTTGATCATGGTGATGTGACTTGGGACTATTCAAAAGGAGGGAATTCTGGAAAACAAGAGAGCTTCATAGAGAAAGAGTTTTTGGAAAGATTAGGAAAAGCTATAGGTAGTTTTTAGGAAAAAATCATAGATTTTGTTTGCATAATCTACAGATTTTACTTGTTGTTTTGGGATTTTTTCCAACAAAACATGGGATTTTGTTGTATTTTGATTTTGATTTTACAATAATACATAGATGCACAAACTTCTATAGTGAATGTTATGTTCATATTGTTGTGTGAATTATTTGTAGCATCAGCACATGATGAAATGAATTGTGATTTTGTCTCTGAAGTTTTTTTTTAATAATGAATTCTAAAGGGTAAATTTTGGCTAGATGAAACAATCATGAATCTAGTATTTTGATGAATGGTAATATTAAAAATGTGGAGAGTTCAAATTGAAATAGTGAATATATGCATGTGAAATGAGAATATGTTGTTATAGTAAAGTGAAATATTTTGTAAGAATTAAATTTCATGTCTACCACACTTACCAATCACTTGGGCAATGGGTGATGTATCAAAATAATAATATGTGGGGTTAGATGTGGTCTAAAACTATTTTGTTAAATAAAAATTCCAAGAATGTATGCTTCATTTGGACCCACAACCTTCATAAAAAGTGGAGATATATCTATCAACCCAACAAATTGGAGAGGTGCCTTTCCATAATAATGTCAAATATGTACAACTCTTTATTATCAAAGTTTTTTTAGAAAAGAAAAAGAATTAACAAAACATTCAATAAGAACCTATTATATTAACATCTAATAATTTCCATTTAACTTCAAAACATAGATACATATTATGTAGCTTTTCAAATTTCCCAAATTTAAGATCATGACCAAGATCCATGGGTCCATTCACATTAAAAGGAGCCAAATCACATGTTGATTGCCATGAAAATTACACCTTTACTACTTTGAAAAATCACCAATAATTATATAATGAATTATTTATTCATATTTTGGGGTTTTTTTTGTTTATTCATGAAACTAATATCCTACAAATTTGGAGTCATTCATTATGGTATTAAAGCTTTTTGTCATACACAAAACACTTGTTGACAAGGTTTTTTGAAGGACTATGAAATTTGAACGTGTTTTTTGTTAGTCAAATGTTCACCAAATGTTCTCAATTTTATTATGGGATCTAATATAGTTCATAAGAAGGGCCACATGTGTTTATATTTTTAAATGCACATGTATTGAATCCTTTGAACGAATGTTGTTAATTTTGATTCTAAATGTTTTCAATGGTTAAAAAGGTTCAAAATTTGTAATCATGGTTAGAAACAAAAGTGTACATTTGATTATAATCTAATCTTCATGCAAAAAATAATAATTTTTATTACAATATGGGTCATGTTTGGTTGCAATATTGATATTTAGTCCTAGAAATAACATTTAAAATACAATTTTGGTACTTAATAAATTAATCCATGCAGGACATGTGTAAAATGTAATCCTTGGTAAGGATTCCAACCTTGGCACTTGTGACTCCTTTTACTATGAATGGACCCCCATCTTGTTTGATATACTTATAATCTTTTCAAGCTTACATAACATAAATAAGGGAAGAAAAAAAACAAAAGAAAACATACTTCAAACCTGATCCATTAATTAAGATTGAACTTTTTATGTATCTATTTGTTGGCCTCAAAGAAAAAATACCTATGAAATGCAAATCACATTATCAAATTGTTGCAATAAATTATAAATAAGTAGATGGGTAATCTATAGTAGTAAACACAATCTACAACCATACCACAAATGCTACATTCAACACAAATGTATGTCCATCGTCATTACTACATTTTATGCAATTTTCTACAATAAAACAGATCAATTTGATGATAATGTAACCAATTGGAGTATAAAAAATTGCTCATGGAAAAACATAGACGGATGCATACCCATGATGGTTTGAGTTCGCTTTGAGGTTTGCTTTATGAAAGATTAATTCGTTGCTACAAAAGATATCTTATTAGGATTTCTTTGATTGAATTGCACAAGGATTGTTGGCACCTTCCTTTCTATCCAAAAAAAGGCAATATAAAAGTAGTGGCAAATTTGCACAAAATTGGAAGTCCCATCACTACAAGGAATTGAAAAGAGGTTCCTACCAGAGATTTATTGTCCAACCTTAAAAGAATTAAAACTTGGTTCACAATTTGATGCACCAAAGAAATTCCCATCAACCCTCATTCTCATTTGAATATGTAAACAACAAGAGTTCCATGAGAGCTAATTTAAAAACAAAAGTTTAAACAAGACAATGTTAAGTTCTCTTGAACCAATGTGCTACAAACTTATAAGGCATTACACATATATGAACTTGTAGTTATCAAGTTGAACAAAAGCATGTGCAACATGTACCTTAAATCCCAAACTTGTTGAACACCAAAAAGAACAAAAGTTAAACATGCCTAGGGTTTGTGTGTAACTTACATCCTGAAGGACTGTCAACCCCCTTTTGTAAACAACTAATTGAAAACCTTCCAAATTATATGGGCAAGCGTCCTTTACAAAAAAAAACAAACAATGCATAAACACTTCATGAACTAGTCTAAGATGCAACATATTGAAAAAGATGCTAATGCTAGAGAAATCTACTACTACAAAAGAAAACCTACAACTTGAAACTCATGACATGTATGAGAAGGGGGAGAATGGGTGGGATTGCTTATTGGCCAATAAAAAAATTGTAAATTTGAAGACTATTTTTTTGGTATACTTTTGCATGCTTACACCCATTCCAATGCACTCTTATGATGTCTGTCAATGTTGACAAGCAATTAGGGTGGTCAAAAATTGCAATTAATTCGTTAATAATTGTTAATAATAATTAATGCGCATCATCCCCTTCCCACGTCTATTAATTGAAATCCTAAAGGCGACAACAACATAGTTTGTACCTTTATTTTCAGATAGTTGGTGGAGTTTAAAACTCTATTTTAGCTTTATGTTGGTGAGAAAAGTAGGTGGCTAACACAAGCTTGTGAAAATTGTATAATGTGTACTTCAATAAACATATTGTATAATATGTATTTCAACAAACATTACATTTTTTTGCCTCAAATATACCACCTTAGTATGCTTTCACCCGAGGACCCAAAAAACACATGAAAATGTTGCAATGTCGATGTCAAATGTATTTTGACATACAAAATGAAAACATTTGACAAAATTCACACATAAAAAGGTTGGAATGTCACATGCATTTTGATACAAAACTACAAGGATGACCTAACAAAAACATGCACAAAAATGTTGGGATGTCAAGTGTATTCTATTTTGGGAAAGATTTGACAAAAAAACAGATGTAAAAATATTGGAATGTCAGCTGCATTCTATTACAAAATGAATGGAAACATCTCACAAAAGTCAAGCATAAAGATATTGGAATGTTAAGTGTCTTTTAATACAAAATTTTTGGAACAAAATTATGGAAAACTCTAACAAGAAACAGGTGTAAAAATGAGTGTGCAATGCCACACAATATTGAAGATACCTGCCTGTCACAAACTTGTTGAAAATGCGACAAAGTTTTGAAATAAAAAATGTGTTGAAAAATTAGCTGTCACAAACTTGTTGGAAAATTTCCAAAATGGTGTAGCTCGATGCATGTCCTCAAGGTAGAATTCGGGCAGCACGGCTCTGGCCACGGACTCGATGGCGGAGACTTTGAGTCCAGCGCAGGAGACAAAGATGAGCAAGCTAATACCGGCAGCTTCGGAGATGAAATGGTAAAAAATGTAAACGAGTGGGGAGATTAGCAGGAGGAGGAGGGCGCGGAGAGGACTGCCGGCTTCGAAAGCGATGAGGATGAAGTAAAGGAATGAGCTGCTGGATCGTAGCAGTGTGCCATCCAAATCCGCCACTACTGTCTTCATTTCGCGGTTGTCTAAACTGCAACTGTCGACTGTAGGGAAGTGTAGACGCAGTTGCAGCACAAGACTGATCATGTCGATGATGCGGCAGCAGATAACTGCTGCATGAGTCGTAGTTGAGGAGCGGTGCAGGCTGCGACTCTTGCGGCGCAGGTAGTACAGTAATTGTTGCTGCAGTTTCGGAAGCTGCCATGAGAACTGGGCTGCTTGATCCAAGGCCGCCATGATGCCCAGGCTTGTTGAAAATGCCACAACATGGTCTGGATCAACGGTAAGCTGTGCTCCAGCTGCTGCTTACCCATGATGCAGATCCGTTCTAATTATAAGGCCCAGCAGGCAAGCTAGCTAGCTTGGAAGAGGGACAACAGCCAGCACCACCACCACAAGACGTACTCGTGAATAGTGTATAACACAAGAAACTGCTAAAACAAATGGAAAACGGTATCGGAGACTTACTGTGGACTGAATCTAAAGAAGAACAAACAAAAGCTATGAATCAATTGTATTAAGTTACATCTCTAATTAGAACTTCTTAAGCTTGCTGCAATCTCTTGTGATGATGGGTGGAGATTAACGGACTAGTTGGATCGGGCACCACAGTAGCTTGAATATACACACACACACATTAGGACTGTTGAATTGATCTTGCGTTCTGTGATCTAATTGTTTGTTTGTTGTTGTCGAGCATTGACGCTTGATGTTACTTGCGGATTGGATTTCCAAATCACAACACCCACAACATACGATTGCCAAGACAGAGACAAGCTAGACGGACGGGAGAGAGACAGAGGGACGCGAAAGAGAGAGAGATACACACGCGAAGGAGAGAGACACACTCGCAGAGCGAGGTGGCGACTCAAACGTGAAAAGAAACAGCAGCGGCAAGGCAGAAATAGCTACACATTCTGCGCTGGAATGGGCGCAGATTTTCCGACCCTGCTGCATAAACAACACTCCTGAAATTTTTGTCCGATTCCATTGCGTGTGGTGCAGCAGATCTGAGATTTTACTGCCGTCCAAATTACACACCCCCTTCCGCTTCCCCGCTGCTTTTTTCTTTTTCTTTTTTTCTTCATTTCTGGCTTTTCTTTTCTCTTTCTTTTTGACCTTTCCAGATCTTTAGCCCCCTTAAATTGGCCAGAAAGAGTGTGTCTAAATCCAAATCAAATTTCTGAGATATGTCCATCCACTACATGCCATGTACTTGCTACTCCAAATTCAACCTGGCACTCACCCATCCACCCACACCCCGCTTTCCCCCCCTTCTCCTTTCTTGACCCTTGAATTTATCGGATTTACCTCCCCTTTCTTTAGTTGATATGCTTCATGCCACTAGAGGAGGGCTCGGTTCTTAGTGGTTCCCATTCCTCCAGGTGACCTGCCTCTTTTGGGCTATTTGCTTGCCTGGACTTTGGGAGGGTTTCATCATCTTGAGTTGGGTTACATAAATTCATATTAGTTTACGGTAAAGCAGAAGGGTGAGGGAATTACCAAAATAAGGGCCTGCATGGGGTGGCAGTCAAGTGCTGCCCAATTTCAGTAATGCCCTTGTGTGCATGCTTTGTTGAGCGTGAAGAGTGACCTCATACTTTTTTCCCCATGATACCCATTCCGTATCACAAGAGCAAAAAAAAGAATGCCTGGCATTAGGAAAACAAAATCCCCACCAAAGCAAAACTTTCGATTTTTGAAAAGCCTAGTGGGATTTTATGCTTTGCAAGGTGCTCCCTAGATACACTAGACAAATCATATGATACAGAAAATAGTTGTGGGTTAGGTATTTAATATTTGGATATACAAAATTTACTTGTTTTATGCTCTTCAAACCTTTACACCCTTTTAGTGAAATGGAATCAAACATTTTTTACTATAAAAAACATTGGGTTTTTTTTTGTATGGGGGTTGGGCATATATAGTTGCAGGTTACGTATTTAATGTTTATCAAATATGCAAAATTTTAGCTTTTTTTATGCTCTTGAAACCTTTACACCTTTGAGGTGAAATGGAATCAACATTTGATATTATAAGGAAAATTGGGTCTTTTTTGTATTGTGGTTGGGCATATAGGTGCAGGTTACCATTTTCTATTTTCCAGATATGCAAATTTTAGTTTTTTTATGCTCTTGAAACCTTTACACCTTTGAGGTGAAATGGAATCAACATTTGATATTATAAGGAAAATTGGGTCTTTTTTGTATTGTGGTTGGGCATATAGGTGCAGGTTACCATTTTCTATTTTCCAGATATGCAAATTTTAGTTTTTTTATGCTCTTGAAACCTTTGCACCCTTTTCATGAAATCGAATCAACAATTGGTATTATAAAAAAAGTTGGGTTATTTTTTTGTATGGTGGCTGGGCATATGGAGTTGCACCTTATGTATTTAAAATTTGCTAGATATGAAAAATTTAGTTGTTTTATGGTTTTGAAACCTTTACACCCTTTTACTGAATTGGAATCAAAGTGTGATCACAGTAAAAATCCAGTATTGAAATCTGGCCATTTCTACTAATTGTTTTTCTCACTTTTGGCAATTGGAAAACTCCAAAATCAATTGATTTTTTAATTTTGAAATTTGAATTTCACTTTTTGACAAGATTTCTCCAATATTAAAAAAAACCTACTCAGCAGGATACAAGTTCATATTTTCACAAATTACGGACACCAGAGGATAGACCCTTGACTTTAAATTGTACTAGGCCCCTTATGCTCAGGGTTTTTTCTTTCCAATTTTGTGATGTAGCTGAAGTGGTAAATCATCCATAAGATGATTTAGCCAGATTTGGCTACATGCTAGATATGAAAGTAGGAAAAAAAAGAATCCTTTTACATTCTTGGCTACCTATTGGAACTTATCATAAAAATATGGTAATATCAAATTGCTTTCTTCAACATCTGGCAAATTTGAGCCATTCTTTTCATGGTAAATCCTTTGTATGGTGAAACCCAACCCAAATTCAGCTCACTTGGGGTTCATCCACGATGGAGTCATAACAAGCTTCCAATGGATGGTAAGTGGTGGTTGTTGGTCCACTCTGGGCTGGGCATAACCGACTTGATGAAAGACAGAGAATCCAACAAATGTAACTTTTTTATACACCTGTTATATTGGTTCAACTTGATCTAGTGGTAAAGGTGATATGAGTATCTGCAACGGCCCACATTTGGACAAAAAAAACACACCAAATTACTTTGTTAAAGTTGTTTAAGTAGGTCCAGTCCAGTCACTTTACGCTCCACTTATGTGGCACCTATTTTGATTCCAAGATGAAAAAACATCCCTTTCTATGAGCAAGGAGAAAATTGTCGTCAGATTGTACAAAAAGTCATGTCAATTGTCAATTAATTTCTTTTTGCTTTTGATATATCTCCACTCACTTTAGGCACCACTTATGTGGTACCTATTTTGATTCAAAGATAATAATGCTTTTGTCCAGCAAGTAGAAAACAGATGTCAGATTGCTAAAATGTCATGTAAATAGTCCACACATCCTTTTGTTTTTTCAGCTCCACCCATAGCCATAGTTGTTTGTGATTAAGGAAAAGTCTGGGAAGCAAGCTGCTTGAATACTAATTAATATTCTTTGCAAGAGCTCCATGTCCAGGTTCTCTAAAACTATCAAGTACACACAATGGCACAAAGAGTTTAATGCTGTCTCACTTTGGAGGAATGTGAGTACTCTACATCGTTGAAGCTTCAGAATGGACAGCTCTTGCCTGGTCCTGTATGAGCTCAATCTGGTTTTTTCTCTCAGCATGAGATCCCCATTACACTGAGTGATACCCATTACGGACACACCCAAGAGGATACCCATTACACTGAGTGATACCCTGACATTGAGGGATACCCTGACATTGAGGGATACCCTGAAACCCATTACACTGAGTGATACCCATTACGGACACACGATTTGGCTGGGCAAGGACTGCTGTTTGGCAGGGAAAGGATCGCCTGACGGACGGACGGACACAATTCTTTTTACATGCATGAGTGGTCGTCGTCCTCCCGTTCCATCATCTTCTTCATCCAGGGATGAGGAACTTGGATGACGGGACGGATGGATGGAAAGGATCGCCACCAATTCTTTTATATAGTTAGACGAGTAAGTAGACCCATTTACACACGTAAATGAACGTGGGAGAGTGAGTGACTGTGAACTCACCTTCTCATTTGAAAGAGTGAGTGAGAAATCACCTCCTAATTTGAGTGCGTGAGTGAGTGAGAACTCACCTCCTCATTTTAGTGTGTGTGTGAATGAGAACTCACCTCCCGATTTCAGTGTGTGAGTGAGTGAGAACTCACCTCCTCATTTGTGTTTATGAGTGAGAGAGAGACCTCACCTCCCTTCCGCCCTTCCGTCCAATCACACTTCGGACAATCTTCTAGTCAATAGGATATTGGACGGACGAACTGACGGACAGACGGACACACACGATTTAGTGCAGAAACCCTAAACCCTAAACCCGGACACACCCAAGAGGATACCCATTACACTGAGTGATACCCTGACATTGAGGGATACCCATTACACTGAGTGATACCCATTACGGACACACCCAAGAGGATACCCATTACACTGAGTGATACCCTG
>Ga0209208_10011513_pt1 | contig 11315 bp, 3 predicted proteins | sample S1TSphfallax_3_FD_187694 | JGI IMG/M metagenome (GOLD analysis project Ga0209208, IMG submission 187694) | Host-associated microbial communities from peat moss isolated from Minnesota, USA - S1T2_Fd - Sphagnum fallax MG (SPAdes) (version 2) | ecosystem: Host-associated > Plants > Peat moss >...
AGCATCAATTCTCTAGGTGGATCCATAATATCAAAACATGTGGCTTGTTTCACCCTTTCTTGGTTACTTTCATTATTTAGACATTTAAGGCAACTAATGAAAAGCAAGTACCCAATATAAGGCACAAAACTAGGTGTTAGAGAACAAGCATTGTTCATTTAACTTTTAATTACCTTAATTCATAAAAGGTTCTTTGTTTTGAATTCTTGTTATGCGAAGGTTTTATGGATCAACTCATTGGAAGATAAATGTAGATCATCTTCCATATGCTTTATGGTGGGATATACAATGTAAATTAGAAAGTGGGCTCCTAAGCCTTATGGGGTTAAACTTCTATCATATGTTGATTCTTGATGTTGGTGATGTTTTTTTGAATGATTCATAAATATCATCCTCAACATTCAATCTATATGTAACAACCTATGAAATAATATTTTGAAAAATATCTACTCAATTACAAACAAAGTGCACAAGTAATGCATTATAACACTTTTGTAAATAACAATTACACAGTAAATTATTCCATCACTCAACATAATTAAAAAAATAGATTCCATCCATCAAATTTAGCAATGTCATTGGCCATAACATTTTTTCTACATATAAGCCTATTCAACACCCTTTGTATATCAATACACTAATATTATAATCCTTGGTTATATATAGACATAATTAACAATGAAATAATGTTTCAATAGAAGGTGTAATAAATAAGGAATATTTGGTAAGTGGATGGAATAATGATTGATTTTGAAGAGGAGCCATTTACCATTTTTTTCTTTTTTCCAATAATCAATTTCTTAAAATGCTAGCTTTTTGGTCACTCAAAATTGTGAAATGTGTGTGTGTGTCTGTGTTTTGGGGTTTATTGTTCACCCTACCTTCAAATCTAAGGCAACAATCAGTCCATTGGATGATATGCAGGTTGGGAAAGTTATGAAGGTTTGGATGATGGATGCATGTGAATTTGGTTGAAAAACATGGAATTCATATTCAAGTTAGATTTTGGATGGTGTGTGGGTGGAGGAAGCTGAGTGTCCTGCTACTATGAACAAAAGGGAAAATACACCCATATAGAAATATTAACTCTGATTAGCATAGAAACATATATAAGTCCGATTATTTCACCACCTGTAAAGTTTGTAGGGAGAGATTTTTGACATCTAGGTCAAGCATATGGGACAAAGTGAGGTGCTATTGGGAACATATCAGGGAACAAACTAGGAACTTGATGAACAATGGTTGGAAACCCATTAAGAGCTTTGATAGGAACACATTGGGAACTTGGTGGGAACATATTGGGAACAGCAAGTACCCAAAAAGTTCAACATTACCCACCCTCCCCAAAATGAAAAAAAAAAAAAAAAAAAACACTGGGTCTATTGGTTGCATGTGACAATTCCTCAATTGGTTGAAAAGAAATTTTCAGTTCATCACCTATTTGGGCCTAGTCTAATTGGCAAGGGCATGAATTGTGGGAATGTTACTCAAGGTGCATTCACACTTGGTGTTAGGGACTCTAAAGTTGAGTACCCTAACATCATGCTACTACCCATTTAGGACTGAAACAACCTAGTTACCATGAAATTTTCAAGTTAAGCTATAACAGTCACTTAACATTAAGCTCTGACCCATTTAACATTGGGTGCCATGTAGGATGCCACCTGGATTTTCATTTTAACACTGACATAACATCAAGTGTGAATGCACCACCATCATGATCAGTCCAGTCCATTGGTGAGAGAGTCCAGTTGAAGCAGCAGTTGGGCCCACACATGAGCCCCATGAAAAGCACATGCACATGCACATTTGATGAGAAAACCAAAAAGCAAACTAGCCATCATTGATTCAAACAGGTTCCTAGGGGGCAGGACTCTTCCAACAACAACTCACCCAATTGTCCAGTTTCCAAGTAGAATCAACACTAAACTGTAAACTCCTTCCTTCTCATGGATTACTCCTAGGGTCAAGGAACATCAAGGCAATGTGGCAACAGTGGGTAGGTCCCAGGAGCATCTGAACCGGAGGAAATACCTCAGCATCCAGCTTCACAAACTTATGCACTAAGAGGTGTGTGTGTGTGTGAGAGAGAGAGAGAGAGTTTGTTTGTTTTTCATACTGTTAAAGAAAGATTTTCATGACTTTTGCTTTCAATAAGATGGTGTGCATGTTTTGCGCATGTTTTTTCATTTTGTCATTTTCGGACACACAAAGCAAAAGTTGTTGAATTTAGTGTGACTTTTTTGTTATTAAAGTTATTGAATTTAGTGTGAAAATTAGAAATTTGGGTTTTTCATAATTGGAATGTGTGTTTCTGTAAGAACTTTGAAATTAAACCCACTTCAACTGGAATATTGTTGGGATGGGTGACCCTACAAAATGTTTAATATTCACACTGGTAAGAGTTGAAGGAACATATGTGTTCCAAGACAAGGAAGTGGGCAAATATCACACTTTATGGATGTCCACTTGCAATAAAACGTAATGAGTGCACACACCATGCAGGTTGTGCCTCTTCAACAATTTTGTTTTATGATTAACTTACATTGATGAAAATCATTTTAAATTTAATAACTTTTGTTTCATTGGTTTGAAAATTGCAATTTTACAATACCAAAAACATAGCAAGTGATCTCACAATTTGGGAGGGTTAAGGTATGGTCACAAAACAAACGCAAAAACCTAACAATTTTTTAAAGTTTACAAATGGTGAGCATTGCAAGAAATATTTTGGAAATTATGGCATTTGACCACAATTTCACACTTCTAACTCTTTTTCTCATCTTGTCCTTTCTCATTTTGACAATACTTAATCCCGATTTTCTAGGAGTAACACATGTCTTTTCGCATCCAAGTCTTTATGTCATGCAAAGCCCTCAAATGAGGGAATTACTAGAATTTGGGACGGACCCCCTCAACGCATAATCCTTCATCCTAGGGGCTTTACCCTACCCAAAACAAACAAACAAACAAACAAACACCTATCTTAAAATATAGATCCCCAATAAGAAAGAGGATCCCTACTACCATATTGAAATAGGAGAAAGAGACCTTTCTAGGTGGAGAGTTACTAGTTAAGGTACCTATCTTCCCCTTGTAAATGGTAGGTGTAAGATCCCTCCCTCTCTTACCACCTTGTAACCTACATATCTTTACTCTCAGAGTAAGGTTTGCCTCATGCTTTACCATGGATAAGACCCACAGTTGGTGACACTCCTAAAATGATTAGGGTTAGATCCACCCCTCCCTCCCTCCCTCCCTCCCTTGGGTTTGAAAAGCAACTCACACAATTGTGCCTAGAAGAAGAAAGGGGGAAAAAAACAAAGAATTCATGGCATTCATACATAGAAGAGGAGGCCTTACTATGGGATGTGTGTGTGTGTGTGTGCCATAGAGAGCCCCAAGTGCAAAATAAAGGAGGCTGTATAAGTTTTTTGGCCAAAATCTACTTACTGCCAACCTGGTGATGGTGTGCAAAATCATGAGTGATTTCATCACAAGAGATAGGGAAGTGTAGAATCTACTCCAACAAAGCTTTAGAGACAACAAACCAAAAGAAGACTCCGACCACAAGACTCCAACAAAGAAGATTGGTAACATGGGGTGAGTTATATTGTGAAATAAATGTCTTACCCCCATTGAGGTGCATTCACACCTAATGTTAAATCAGTGTTAAGTGAAATCTAGGTGGCAGCCAATGTTAAATGGGTGACTGTTTAATATTAAGTGAATGTAAACTTAAAATAAAAATCTCAATTGTAAATAGGTTTAGGTCCTAAATGACTAGCTTGGTGTTAGGGGAGGAGGGGGTGCCATTGATATGAAGGGATTTTTTGGGAAAAAAAAAGGGCCCATTTAGCCATATTTAGACAAATAGGTTCTAGCATGTCACCAGGATGTAGGATGATTCCTGAACTTTTTTTTGCTTTCCTCTCTAACTGGTAGCCAAAATTTGGCTAAACCTTCCTCTTTTGGATGGTTGCCAACACACCTAAATGTTCTAACCCTTTCCTATCATTTATAAATGTACAAAATCTGTTCAGATCTCAATTTGTCATATCTTTGGTGCCAAAAGTAGTTGATGTGGGCTAAAATAATTGACAAATAATTAAACAAACAACAAAGGAATTATTAACAAATTCCAAGAGTTTGAAAGTTGAAGCTTTTGGGAAGTAGGACTTCTGGGAAAGAGGTACTAGAGTGAAAGAACCTTTTAACTTAGAATTCTTTGTTCCCTCTTTCTGTCTTTGTGAAGCAATAAAAAGGCTGGACATATGGAGGTGCACCTAGGAAAGTTAAGTACTTAACCATAGTAAGAGACAACATCCCTTTGCACACCCAAAATACATATAACCGACCAACACTACACTAGTCAAAACCAACTTACCAAACGGATTATGTCACCTAGCACCGACCAATGCACCATCATCCATTGGAAACCCATAAGGACTCAGCCATGTGAATGGACCACGAGTGACTTACCAAGGTTGGAACCAAGGTTAGACCTGGGTAACCAATGTGCAAATAGTCTGACTTTCCCCTCCTACTACCCAACCTAAGTAATGAACCACAAATGAGCTACCAAGGTTAAACCTTGGTAACCAATGTGCACACTACCTAACCTAAGTAATGATGTAAAGTGGCTACATAACATAGGTAAGTAGGTAGGGAATGTAAGTGATTACTATGTGGGTAGGTAAGGCACTTGGTGGCTACTAGGTAGGTAGATACATGTGGGATGGTTAGTAGGTAGTAACTACATACTAACCATCCCACATGGATCTAGCTTATACTTTGAAAAGCCCAGTTTTGGTTGCTTGTTTGACTCAATAGGTCTATAAAAAGACAAAGAAGAAATCATGGGTTCTTCTCCTTTATGAAGAAGACCAGGAGAGTTTTCTGTCTCTTGGTGGGCTCTTTTGGTGGGATAGCAAGCTAGGCCATGTGGGTACTTAGCAAGTTTGCAAGTCACTTGTCCTCCTCCAGCAAGCAAGTGTTTTGGAGCAGATGGCTTTTTAGTAGTAGCTTAGTGTATGAACAACATGCACAGCTCAACACCCATTGAAGCTTTTGTGATGTCTTGTTCTACAAGAAACTGAAAGTGTGTTTCTTGGCCCCCTCCTTGTCTTTTTAGGGTTAACTCACTTTGGGTGATTTCTTTATCCATGAAGTTCAGAACATGTGTTCCTGCATCTTACCAGCCCTTAGCTTAATTTGGGTGATGTCTCTAGTCTTGACTTGGTGAATTTTTTTGGTGTTTCCATCATTTTTGGGTCTAAGTTATTTGGGTGTTTTTCTTCTTTTCTTTTCTCTCATGGTGGCATTTTGTGTTTCCAGCCTTTTGAGTTTTAGTTGAGTAGGGTAAGGGTTTTCTTTCAAAAATTTGTGATGTGGCCACACTAGTCATCATCCACAAGAGTAATTAGCCAAAGAGGAACTTAGTAGAAAACTTTAAGAATCCTGTTATATTTTGGCCACCTATTGTAACCCGTGGTTTTTTGTGGGTGTCAAAATTTTGTCCCTTGGCAACAAAAGAAAATGGCTAGAACTTGTACAAAGGATTTTTTTTTTGGAAAAAATGAGCCAAAGTTGCCATATTTTTTTATAACCAGTTGAAATCATCATATTTAGACCATTGGCCAAGACCTTAGGCCAAGATGCCAAAAATAATTCCAACCCTAAATCAAGATGCCAAAAATAATTTCCCTAGGCCAAAATGCATAAGCCAATGTTTTGGCTTCCATAAAACTTTTTGGCTTAGGTAAAATGTTAGGAACACACATTGATTTTCAAGTCATGTTTTTGCTTCTTTGGCCTAAAATTATTTCACATTTGGGCCCAATACATTTGGCTTAGTGTCTTTACAAGACATTTGGCTTAGAGTGTTTGGTCTTTATTAAAGAATTGATGATCTTCACATTGAAATAATACCCATGCTAAACAAGGTGTTGGGAATGCATGGGCCTTGCCATCATATTAATTAAAAATATTTTTCTTCTATTTTTTTTAAAATGCCAATAATGTTACATAAATAACATTATATATTAAATGAAACTAATTATATTCAATATTGGTGAAATTTTGTAATATTAATTCAATTAAAATTAGTAAAAAATTTACACAATCAATTTTTAAAATTTTATATTCAACATAGGTCAACCATTTTATTAATTTTACAATTAAATGGTATAAATTAATTCGAATACACATCAAACTTCTTATAAAGATTTTTTTTGGGAAATATGTTTTGGAAAAAAAAATTGTATTATATTTTATAAGAATGGATTGTTTCAATTTCTCAAGAATTGTTGATTCCAAAAATAAAATTACTATGCCAAAAATGACATTCTATGACTAGTCATTTTAACTATAATGATCATTTATGCAATTTGTACTCAAATTTGACCCATTGTTTATGTCATTTTAGTCGTTTATGCCACTTGTAATGAATAGGACTAGTCATAGAATGTTATTTTTGGCATGTAATAATTATAAGGACCAAAAAACACATTAAAAAATCATCAAAATAAAAAACCTTAGAAATAAAATCCAAGACTTTTACCAGTAACAAGAACAAATCATAAAACAAAAAACTTGATATTAATACAACATAAGGAAAAAGAAAAGAGGTGCAACTCTTTCATGCTCTTAGGTGAACATATATTTTAATATCTTGAATAGTCTAATATTCATAGCCTTGAAGCCATATGGTGATTAAATCTCAATGATTTTTTTCACATCATGTACTCCAACATCACCATTATTCTCATTAAGCAATCACTTTCAAAAGGTTGATGATTCACTAATCACATTTTCTAAACAATAAGTCAGAGTTCAATCATGTTGAATAAATGGACTTAACATTTTAAAAAAGTGGGAGATATTAAGATTCACACAAGTATAGAATACAAACCTTCAATTTGTTTTAACTAGTGTTTAACTTGTGTTCTATTTGGACCCAATTTTTCATCATGTGTCCTTGTTGATTTAGTACCTTCACATTTTTCTCCTTGGGTGTTATTTTTTGAACCAAAATCACAAAGAAATCTCAACTTGTAGTTATTAGGATGGAACAACAATTTCAAAATACCTTATTTTAAGGTCAATTTCGTCATTAAATAATCTTCAAAATAGGGAAATGAAACTTTGTGAAAATATAGAATTGACATGTTGAAAATCATCATAAATATCATAGGTTATACTCTGAATAATTTCATTATTCATATCACAATATTGTACATGATGGAAATAATAATCATTTCAAAATTTAAAAACAAATTCATTTTTTGAAAAAAAAATTATTCATTTTTTCATTGTGGAAATTGACCCTAGGTTATAGGTAGATTAAAAACACTTTGTTTTATCCTAGGTTGACATAAATACCCAAAGTTAATAAATTTTTTTTAAATAATCGAAGGAAAGGAAAGGATGCAACTTGCAAAACAAAAGTGAGGTTATGACACTCCAACCTTCTCTAGTGTTGTAGGCTTGAGAGGTGTTAATTTTACAAACCTCTCAAACAATATTATTTAGAAAACATTAACATAAACAATGAAAATATTATTGTAAGCATTTGCAATGCACAAAACTTGACCAAAATGTAAATAAACAAGCAATAAGAAATTTGTATGAAAAATGGGATTAAAATATGCCTTGCAAAAAACAATAAATTTTAAATATAATTTATTTCAATTTTTTGTTTGTTATTAGATGCAAATGTCACTTATGACGACCATCAACAATAGGTTTTCTTTGCCTATTATAACAATCTAGGTATCAAAACAATTTATTTCTTCACATCATTGACAAAAAAAGTCTCGTACAAATTACCATCATCTTTCACCCAAATTCAATTCTCTACCTCATTATTCAAGTAACAATGATACCCCTTATTTGTGTATGGATTTTGTGAATAAGGGATATCAACACTTAAAGCTTATAATGAAAAAAACAACATAATATTTTCTTTTTAAAAGTGCATCATTGCTCTTAGTATACCTATAAAGCTCCACCAAGTATGCCTTACCAAAACATGTTTTATAGAATTCTAACCATTTAATAGCTTTGATATAAAAACATGTCATAATGTGGAGTTCTCAAATTGCTCATTGGAAAGTGAATCAAAGTTTTTATAGTGTTTTTGTTGCTATAATGTGGTGATAATCTAGTTTGCTAAACCATTAGTGTTAGAGAGTGACCCAAATTCCACTTACACATTGTGATGTTGATGCCTTCTTCCATTATAAGACTTTCTCCTATTTTGGAATTGCAAGATTTATTTTCTTCCACTATAACATTACCATTCTATGCATCAAAATCAAATGATAATTCAACCACATGGGAACTTAGTTTGATCAAATCTAGTGCTTAAGCTCCACCTTAACATGTTGGCAAACATGAGTGACTTGGACTCAAATTTTTATTAAAATCAATAGCAATGAATTTTCCAATTGATGCAATTTGAACTTGTAAAATTCATAATGTAAACAAGCATTAACCCATCACATTGAGTCATTCAACTCCTCCACTTCATTGAATTAGTCATTATACAACCCCTCTAGTTGCAACAAAGGTCCTAATGTACATGTGACATGGCTATAACATTAGTTTCAACCTATGATATCAACAAAAACCATATGAGACCATGAACCATTTTCAAACACATTGGCCCTTGAATACGAACAAGACTTAGATGGGACACCTTGTGACCATGTTTGGGAAAGATAGGTGCCACTACTAGGAGGAATTGAAGTGGTGCCATGCTTTGATGAAAGAATTGAAAAATTCACTTGACTTGTCTTTAAAGCAATGGCCTTTATTAAGTTATATGAAATTGGAGTGGGTGACATGACTCTTCAAATGGGAATTCAACATTATTTTCCACCCATCTCTTAAACTTCTTATCATATTTAAACTTGTTTATGTCTCCAAATTTAATTTAAACAATTATTAACACACGTGTAAGATAACCTCTTTAAATTATCAATCACATGTGTTCTTATGATAAGATTAAAATAATTACAATCTGATCAACAACCCAATTGATTTCATTCACACCACATTTTGTGAAACAAGGATTCAAAGTTCATTGGTTGAAAATAAGACAATTGAAACATAATTACATGATTAGATTTTGGTAACTTTTAATACTAATAAAAACTTAAAATCAAAGGTATGCATTAAAAAAATTAGTGGATAAACTTTGAATGATCTATTATAAAACCTATAGCTTGAAGCGACTTGACCCATAACTCTCATCATACTATGGACCATGTGAAATATACATACCTAAAAACTTCAACAAATTTTCCAACTTTTGCCAAAATGGAAGCATAAGTAAACTTGTAAGGTTGAAAGAAAGTAGAACAAATTGTGGGTTGTGCAACAATTTTGTCCATACTAAATCATTGTACACATCAAAATAAATTTTAATTAAAATCTACACATATAACACCCATCAAAAAAATCTAACATGCAATTTTCTCATATGCGTACATTTTATAAAGAAGGAAATACACTTTTTCAACATATTCCTAACCCTCACTCTTAAGCCTTAAAAATTGCCTTACAACACAATTTTGTTCTTAGGACATGAACTCCATTTCTTTTCATTACCCCTTATATCATTTTTCCTTATCTTCGACACCATGATGATGATGATTTCAAATGCCATTTCCCAAGCTATGCGAACCAAGGTCATAAGAAAGGCTTGCTTGAATAACATTTGCAATACCATATTTAGGTGGATTTGTCTAGTGGTTAGCACCAATCAAACATAACATTACATTCTATGAATATGGTTCCAAGGTTGCATATACAACTAGATAATAAATGTGCGATGCATTCATTTACTAAACAAATAGACATATGTTTACCAATGCCTTTCCCAAGCCTCCATGGAAGGTAGGGAAAAAAGAAAGCACAACATGATGATTTGTAAAGATTAATAAATTCATATACCCACTTCACCATGAGTTCATTAAAGGTCATTTTCAAGATGCATAATTTCATGTTCATCATTAACACTCCAAATTGGCAACCATTCTGCTAAGATTTTCTTGCCATTCTTTTAGCATTACTCGAACTCCAAATAGCAAAACAACCACATGTCTTACATATTTGATTAATTTACACATCTCCATAGTCAAATTCTTCAACAAAACTTTTTTAGAACTATGAATTTTGCAACGTGTTTTTTCCCAAAGATAAATAATTGAAAATTTTGCTTCTAAAAGGTCACACAAACCTATGTTAAGTTGCTAATTTTGGTGACATCCATTGTTTGCATTTAACTTGGCATAACAAACCTTGATTCATCCAACTTGATTCACAAGTAGGAAACACAATGTATAGAACGATGAACCCTTCATAAACTTTGTTATTGTGGTAGATACAAGTTATGGTGGCTTACTTTTTGCGATCTTATGGATTTTTTGCAAAGTGCACTCTATTTAAATGCCACAAACACATTGTAAAATCATTCATTTGAAAAACATATTTATGAATTAAAATTGCCAACTTCAATAAGAATATTTATTAAAACGAAAAATTCAATAAACATACATCAATTATATAGTAATGGACTTTTAAAGTGGACATATGGATTATAATCTAGGTTCTGCATTGGCATTCAAATGCATTTTTTGTTATGATTTCATCTCAGTATATTTTATAGGGACTTAATATATGATACATGATGGGAAAAAAAAATGAATAGAAAAAAAATACAACAAAAACTTTAATGAACAAATAACTATGGACTTTTGAATGATCATATTTGGGCTATATTTTCAAAAGTTCCAATCTTGGTCATTTTTTGTTGGATTGAATTTTTCTTCCCATAACATGTATAATAATAATTTCTAAACGTGTAACCTTTCATATGGACTTTATTAATTGATTAATAACCATATAAGGCTCGTTAAACGTCATTGGTTTTTATTGCTTTTTTTCCATTTATATGGACTTTTGGGATTAGGACTTTTGATGCTTTTGAGCCATCATAGCTTGCATCTACCCTTGTCATTTTTGTTTAGAATTGCACTTAGGTTAAATTGCTTAATACAATGTGAAATACCCAAATTTAAATAATAGAAGAATATTTAAAAGGCAACTATGATCAACCATAGACCTTGACCTTGTTAAGGATCATGGCTTAAGGGTAGAGACATGATGGCATATAAGAAATAAACCATCATGTCTCTACCCTTAAGCTTGCCTTCATGTTGTAGGCTCTTAATCTTTCATGCCTTAGTTTCATGAGTCCTAATGTCTTAGACAAGTCCACATGCATTGAATTATAGCCTTTCAAATCC
>Ga0209208_10011514_pt1 | contig 11315 bp, 5 predicted proteins | sample S1TSphfallax_3_FD_187694 | JGI IMG/M metagenome (GOLD analysis project Ga0209208, IMG submission 187694) | Host-associated microbial communities from peat moss isolated from Minnesota, USA - S1T2_Fd - Sphagnum fallax MG (SPAdes) (version 2) | ecosystem: Host-associated > Plants > Peat moss >...
ATTGTGACAGGGTTGTGCAGAACAGACAACCCTGTAATAGACAGACACCATCACTGTAGCTTTAATATATAAGATTGCTACACTCAAATTGCAAACTCCACATAGGGAACCCATATTGTGGAAAACATCTTATCTTTTATCTGTCTTGTAAATTTTTTTTTTCTAATTTGAAATTCATACATGCTTGCTCAGGCCGTGCTTCCTTGGACTAGGGTAAACTAGGCCATCATCAATCGGCTACCTATGACTGACCAACTATTTAGTGTGTTTTAGGGTTGGCGTTCGTTTTGGTTTATGTTGGTTTTCGTTCAAACCATGATTGAATGTTCATGAATTATTTTGGGTTCAATCATGTTCTGAAATTTTTTTAATTCTTAATGCCTTTGGAAAATTTAGTATTTGGGAATAAAGAGCAAGAATGTCAACTTTAAAATGTGAGCATTTTGGATCACACACATGGCTACTTACTTGTTTGCAATTTTGTGTCTAGTACTAGGCATCCAGGGCAACATTCAAAAACAATGAGGTGATTGTGAATTGAAGGCTTTATGCACAAAAAATTTGAGAAGTGTTTAGAAATTAATCTTTGCGTGAACAAAGAACAACAAAGAGACCCCACACAAGAAACAACTCAATTAATATAGCTCAAACATTGGATACCATTGGATCAAAAACCAAGTAAGTCAATTAAAAACTTTCCCTCCATCATTCATATAATGTATTCCCACCAAAAACAAGCAAGCAACAAAACAAGAGTATATTTCATATGGTTTTACACTTATAAAATAAAAGTTTTAGTTTTAAACTAAGTATGTCATATGAAGTAAGAAGTTCATTGCAAAAGTTTTAAAGTTTTAAAGAGAGATTACAAAGTGGGATCAAGGATTAGATGGTGAGTTGGTTGCATCTAAGCTCAAGGAGGTAGAAGTGAAGAGACAAGAGGAGGTAGAAGTAGTTCTTCTAGCATTTGCAATTGAAAAGGAGGTAAAAACAATGATTCCAACAATTGCAATCAAATTAGAACAGTTTGAAGAGGATTCAAAATAATGCAAAAAAACACATAACTGAATGGCATACCAAAATTAGTGCACAAATATACATACAAGTATTCAAACTACATCTATTATCATTGGGTTCAACAATTGTCATTTGTAAAAGGTTTGTTTCATTCTAACAGGGCCAATAGTTGTAGATTTCCTAATCTTCTAGCACAACACAACTTGAAATATTTTCCCATTGACTACACATCAACAATTAATGTGACATTAAACTGGAAACTTTTTGCTACATTTTATGAGGAGGTGGAAAGTTATGCCATTGAGCGCTATCCATATCTAACATATTTTCTAGAATCTTGGTTTTCATATAAGAAACATGGGTTTTTACCTTTTGTAGGATTTGAACGAACGCCACCAAGTGTTTGGAGATTGGGACTAGGAGGAACAAAGCTAAGATGAATATGCCAATGCAACAAAAGGCCCTACAACAACGTACTAAGGGTGCACCACTAATAGAAAGCACTCCAACACATCTTAATGTGCCAAGGAAGCGATGCAATGGACTTTTAGGTACCAATTGTGAAAACCAAGAGAATCAACAATTCCAACTTTCAACCCTAACAACACAACAAGGTCAACAAGCAATATCAACCACTTACATGATGCAACAACAATGCCATCTTGCCACAACATCAATACAAGGCCAAAGGCAAAGTTAATAGACTAACTAATACTTCAAGATGGGCCAAATGGATAGACCAACAACTAAAAGATGCCATAGATGTTGTGGAAAAAGGACACACATCTTTAAAGAATGTTATGAAATATTGGAACATACCATTGAATTCACTTTTAGATCATTTAAATGGTAGAACTAGATGAAAGAAAGTGGGCCCCTAGGGTGTGTAAACAAAAGAAGAGGATGAAGCAACATGGTTATTTGGGTTTTAAACATGCAAAAAGCTAGTTTATCTATCACCCTTCAGAATTAAAAATGAAGGTTGCTAAAATCACCCAAACTAAACCAACCCCATTCTAGAATGGTGTTTCAGGATATACATGTAGTGGTTCCAGTTCAAAAAAGGCATCCAAAGACTAACATACATCTTGTTGAAGAGTTGGAGGTTTCTAAGGCAAGAGAGTTAATTAGTCATGCATGCCATACATGTTATTGCAACCTAGAAAACATGTACACACAACACAAACATCAATCAAATCACATATGGAATTCATATGAGACAAATGTTTAAGCAGGGAAATAATTTGGTGTTAAATTTCTAGCCAAGCAAAGCTCATGAGATGTTTATAGCACCATACTTAAATCATGGGAGTGGTTAACTATAAATTATGTTGTCAATGTAACAAGTGTAACCTTTTTCTACCTTTTATGTTTTTAGGGGTTTAAAGATGCGAAAAGAGTTATGTAAACTAGGAGCATGCATGGGAATACAGAAAAAAATAAATTAAGTGAAAGTTTACTTTTTCATGAACTAATGGCTTACTTTTTTTTGCAGATCTATTTTAAGGGGGGTTTTCAAGAAAATAAACATCTTTTGATCTTCGATGGGCATGGGTCACACGTCACTATATAGGCACTTGAACAAGTAACAAAACTTGGATTGGACATGGTGACGTTACCTTCACATATGTCACATGCATTGCAATCATTAAACATCATTTGATTCAAGCCCTTCAAGAATGTTTTCAAAAAAGAAAAAGATGCAACAATGGCAAGTAACAATTATCTTGCACCTAACGAGGTCACACTAGCTAAATAGGTGGACAAGGCCTTGTTACAATCCTTGAAAAAATAAACAATAAAATCAAGGTTCAGGGTTTGTAGGATTTGGCCACTAAATATTGTAGGTATGGTTGGAAAGTTTAGTCCCAACAAGGTGTTCACTATAGTAAAAGAGGAAGGAACATAAAATGCACACCAATCAAATGCAAATAGAAGATTTTAACAATAGTGGAGATAAGGTTGAAGCTACTAGTAGAAGTGAAATTTAATCCTTGTAAAATTATTTCACAATATTGTAACAATATATTTTCATTTAAAACATGTACACATTCACAATTTTTGCCCTAATTTTAAATACACCTAATTCTATAGTTCATTCAAACACCAGATTTGTGGTTATTTTATATAACCAAAATCTGCAATTCAAAATACAATCTAGAAAAATTCAAACACAAAATTACAATTTATTTCATCATATTTTAATATTACAAAAATATTCAAACAATAATATGAACATAAAAATCACTATAGAAGTCAATGTTCCTCTGTATTACTAAAATTAAATTACAATCACAACAAAATTCCATGTTTTGTTGAAAATAAAAGCTAAACAACAAATTAAATGTGTTTTCTATGAAAAACATAATTTGTGGTTTCCTATTACAAAATATTTAAAGCTTTCCTTACTTCCTCAAAATTATGTGTTTAAGAATAATCTTTTTTTCCCTAGATCTTGCTTTTTTTGGTAGTCCCAAGTCACATCATCATGATTCAAAACCAATAAAAATTCAAAATTCAAAACTAAAATGTTCCATGAATAGTCCTTGTCTTAAATGCCATGTTCATCCAAATCATGTAATCATCCTACCCCTTAACAACTACCACTAATTTGTTGAACATTGTAATTATTTTTCAAGCAATTCCTACACTTGTTCCTATCACATCAACAAGCCCCTCTAAACCTTCTATTCATTTCTATGTTGAAATGCCACACAATCTTGCCACCCCAACAAATAGTCAACAAGATGAGTTAATGGTGAACTTGGAAGATTCTAACCTTGAATTATATGACTTGACTATTCCAAATTAGACCCGAGGAGTTGCAAAATTAAGTGACATGCAACGCCTACCAAGATTTCCAACAAGGAGAAGACATGGCAAAGAGCCATTAATGGACTATTCCAATTCACATGTGGTCACATCAAACCAATACTTTGTAATGTTAAGACAAAAGGCATTGGAGAAAGAATTTGTTGATAAAATCAAGGAGAAAAAAACAAAAGAAAAAGAAAAGGGTGAACTTTGAAGGTAGACATGGTATAAACAAGAAGGTTTAGTGTTTAGGTGAACTTTGAAGGCAAATAGGAAACATGAAAATTTAAAATTTGGGTGAATTCTAATGGCAAACAAGAGACAAACAAGAAGGTTTAAAATTTGGGTGAACTTTGATGGCAAATAGGGATAGACAATAAGGTGTGAAGTTTGGGTAAACTTTGATGCCAAATAAGGCAAGTTTACGTTTTGGGTGGACTTTGATGTTAAATAAGTGAAAGACACTGAGATTTAGTTGGTTATGGTTTACATTTTGATGGCAAACAAAGGAGAGAGTTCCAAACTTAGGGTGAACTTTAATGGTCGGCATGGGAAAAACGAATATGTGAAGGATAGAATGCTCAATGAAGGAAAAATATTTTAAAAATGTGATGGCATCGGGTTCAAATGCGACGGCACCATCTGCATCACAACTCTAAGTTCTAGAACATGGAGTCATTTGCGTCAAAGTTCATTGTTCTAGAGCTTGGTTGTGTGCATTAAAACTCCAAGTTATGGAGCTTAGTTACCTACATTAAAGTTCTAACTTCTGGAACCAAATTTCAACCTTTGGAGCCAAGCTTTGGAGCAATGAATTGGGAGCCACATGAGTTGAGGTGATGATGGTGCTAGGAATTACGAAAATCAAGGTCACAATGGTGTTGAAACATGAAAACATAAAAGTCCAAAGAAGTTTGGTCTAACTTGGCAACTTCAAGGGTAAGCTTATTGAACTTTGGAAATTTGAACTTTGAATTCCAAGTTCTAGAGTATTGGCACTAAGAAGAACCAAGGTATGGAACCAAATTTTAGAGTGATGACGACTTCTAACATAGATAGACACACATGCACACAAAAACATACACAAAAAAATAGAGAGGCATTGATCACATACTTGAGATATCACAAAAAATTACATTTTTTGAAAAATATGAAGGGTAATAAAAAAAAATAGTCAAAACTTAATTAGATATATGTTTTCATGTTTATAGGAGGTAAGTTTTTAAGTTTTTAAGTGTTTGTTCATAGGGCCTAAAATGCATGAAAATAAGGGCCTTACATGTTATATCCAAGTTTTTTCAAACAACAAGACCCCCCTAACTTTGGGGGTCATAACTTTTTCAATCTAAGTCATAATCAACTTATGTCAAGGCTATTAATGCTCTAGCTCAAAGGGAAATTAATCTTTTTGAAGACCATGAACAAAAAAAGGTTGGTTATTGAACTTGTGGAGTTCGAACCCTCGAGTGTTCAATCATTGGCCGGTCTACCCTATTTATTATTTGTTAAGGGCTACAATTCAATGTAAAAGTCACTTGTCAATGACTATTGTGTACATACATGTACACTTATAATGGATTATTTTGTAATAAAAGGGAACACACAAATATGTATATGTAGACATTACATATATATTTTATGAAACTTAAAATAGCAATTCAACAAATGCCCCTATTACATTAACTCAACTATGATGTGAGCACGTGAATGTGAACATGACTTTGTGTGCAAAAAAGAATATTGTTTAGGGTGTTCTTGCCATGTAAACAAAATATTATTACTAATTAATGAGATTTTTATTGTCGTGTTTAATCAATATTTCATGTAAGATGTTGTAAGATGATTCCTTTGACTTGTCATGGCATTTTGCCACAATGTCATTTTATTCCATCTTTTTGCAACATGCCATCCTTTAAAGGTTTCATTCCTTCATTTTTTTACTATTACATGTTCCTTTAAAGCAAGCTAGTATCTCATGTTTTTATATATATGATGAATGTGGTTTGATACATTGTTTTTTTGGTCATGTGATTAAATCTTTTTGCATTATTAGTTAATTGAATATACCATTGAACAAACTTGCAACACGGCGGTTGCAAGGTAGGGTGGCTCACTTTTTGTGTTACATTTTAGTTTTTTGCAAAATGGCATGCATTTACATGTTATTAACATGGCATAAAAAAATATTTTTTCAAATTTGTGGCTAGATTTAGATTGACAACTTGACGAAGAATACATCTTATAAAAAAATTACAACATTTATACACCAAATATATAGTAATTGATTTTTGAAGTTGAAAAATATGGATTAATTTACTATAGTGACTCAATATATGATATTTTAAAACAAAAAGAACATATGTCAAAAAATTTACTAGAACAAATTTAACCAAAAAAAAGTTATGGACTTTTGAATGGCTTAAAATGAATCAAATTTTCATAAGTTCATATCATGATCATTTGGGGGTGGATTTCAATTTTTATTTTCTTAACATGTATATTAAAAAATAAAATTAGAGTAGTTATTTCTCATATGGGCTTTTTAGTCCATTAACCACCATGTAATTCCCAACTAAATTAATGATATAAAAATAAACTACCATTTTAACACTACCATAATGGAGCATCTGCCAAAAATGAGCCACCTTAAAGTGCATACATTCCCTTTGTATTTACCAAAATCAAAGGATTACATTTATTACACACAATATTTTGACCATATCTTCATCAACATTTAACTAACATATTATATTTGATTTTCAAATTTTCAATTATAATCCATATTGCCATCCATCTATATTCATATTTCAAACACAATTTATGCCAACCAAACCTATACATAAATATTAATCCAAACTTTTACTAGGTCAAATCATTTACATGGTATAGGTTTTATCCTTTCATAACACAAGTACTACACCTCCACATGTTATTTCTTAAAAGTTTTGATGTCACCTTGGATCAATAATCATTCCTTAGAAGTTATAACATAAGTCAACAAATGTTGAATTTCATCACAACTCCAAATCAAAAAATGAATGAAATCTTCAAACTCCTCACAAAACATGACATGTTACAATACATAGGATATGTGTTCACAAGTGACTCACTATTGCTCAAAGTATGCCTTTAAGTAATCTTGGTATATGAATTTCCACATTGCATTTGGAATTAATTGGATCACCGACTTCTTGCCAATGTTAAGTAACAAAATGAACATTGTATAGGATGTTGTTATTGTGTTGAGTTGCATGGATTCTACAATTTGTCACTGCATTTTTTTTCTTACAAGGTTGTTTTGCCTTATCAAGGGAATGGATTCAAATTTTTGAGTCTTTGCCATGAAATTGCCAAAGTTCTTGAAAGGTGGTTGTATAAATTAAAAAAATGCAACACTAACACTTAGACCTAAACACATTCAATCACTTGAAAATTGTCATTAGAATCTTTTTTCTATGAAATCAATTTTGGAAAAATTGTGTCACTAGAACCATACTCTTTGGATTTCATGCATTTTGTTTACTAGATTTCCATACAACCAAAAAAACCCATCTAGGACCCCCCAAAAGGGATGTAGACCTACCCAACATGGTTTGAAGTTCAAATCAAATTTCTAAATCATGAATTGCAATCCCTACAAACTTATATTTGAAGAAATGATGACCCAACTAAGGTTTATAAATCATAGTCAAAATTAAATTTAAACCCAATAAGAGTTTTTACATTATAATCAAGATGCCAAATGAAGTGCTAACTTGTACACACATATTCAAATTGAAATCTTTCCCCAATTAGGGTTTGAAGATCAAAACCAAGTTGCCAATTGAGATGTAAGCCTATAAACACATATTCAAGTTGAAATTTTAACCCAATGAAGGTTTCAAGATCAAAACCAAGTTACCAAATGAGTTGTGGACTTATAGACATATATGCAAGTTTAAATATAAACCTAATTAGCTTCTCAAGATTAAAACCAAGTTGCCAAATGAGCTACAAACTTGTAAACACAAATGCAAGTTGCATGAAATCTTTCCTCAATTAAGGTTTCAAGAATAAAACCAAGTTGCTAATTGAATTGTAGGCTTGTAGACACATATTTGAGTTGAAATATAAACCCAATCAGCCTTTCAAGATCAAAACCAAGTTGCCAAATGAATTACAAACTTGTAAACACATAATCTAGTCCAAAAGTAAAACCCAGTTAACCTTTCAAGATCAACCCAAAGTGTTGAAAATGAATTGCAAACTTGTACATATTTTTTCAAGTTCAAACAAGATCCCATACTTGCAATTATACATGGTTGTATTGTCAACCGAAATGTCAATTTTCCTCTTCATTTAGCAAACAACATTTTGGATAATTGATTTCAAATTACAAATGTTGTTTAAGAAACCACCTCAAAAGTCGTCGGGGTGTAATTATGCAACAATAGGAAACATGATATTTCACAATGTTTAGGGCACACCATTCCATGGATTCATCCACAACTTCATGCTAACTTGAATTTACTCAATGGAAACATCATATCATGGAAAGATCGATAGGTAATTTTTTGAGATTAAGTTCAATTGCAAATGCATCCATTAGAAGAAAGAATAGATTGTTTTGGTATTCAAAAAGTTGTTTATAGTTTGGAATTTTGTCTTTATAATTTGAAACATTTGTTACCAATTGTATGTAATGTAATTAAATGGCAGTGGAATAATATTGAATTGTCAAAATTGTAGTTGGGGACAAAATTTGTTATAAGTAAAGACGATAACAAATTGTTAATAATTATTCATAATCCATTTAATGATTGGCATAAGACCCAATAGACACATCAAATAATGAGTTGTCCTGACACATAGAAAATGAGTTTGAATCAATAATCATTAGGTATACATTAATTGAACAATCACATGTATAGCAAGGAAATGATGGCATCCTTCAAAGAAGAAAGTATAAAAGGCACATAGTGGATGCAAATGAAACATTTTTCAAATGTAGAGGGCTAGCAAGCTTTCGACCATAGCCCAACACATGAGTAGAAGAAAGCATAGTCACAAGTGAACTCATATCAAAACAAGATAGCGAAAGCTAACAATGGTGTTGAAGAAAACCAAAAGACGTGCCTTGTGAGTTCTGAGACAAGAGGTGCTATGTCTTTTCTTAAGTGGAATGGAGATGTGTTGTGTTGTATTTTAACAAACTCTCATATCCTCTAATACATTTTTTATGTAACTGTGAAAGAGATAGTAGTATTAGTCCAAGAGGAAAGGAGCTTGATTTCGCTCAAGGGAGGAGGAATCATTAGAAGTAAGATTTTTTGTATTATAGGCCCAGATGCATTATAATGTGAATGAAAGTACATTAACTGAAAAGATTTCACAAGTTCTAACATGTGGATTATTGTCATCAAAGAAGACTTGATAGCAATGGGCTATGGCGAAGATTCAAGGGATGATGATAGTAGCACACAAGACATAAATTTTCATCCTTCGATACGTGTTAATGCAATTAGGTTTTAAAAGGAAACTTTTGTTTAACGAAAACTGTGTTTAGATTTTAAGGTTTAGGGTTTTTTCATAGATTAATCTAATAATGGTTACACAAAAATTTACGATTGCATTGTCAAGGTTGGATAATTCCAAGCAATTCAATACTTGTAAAATTCAACTAGATCAATTTAGAAGGCAACTAAGAAAATTTTCAATTTCTCAAGCAACATCTCAATTAGATCCTAAGTATCTTGCATAATTCAGTTTGATTTTAATAATCAATCAAAGCATAAAACATATAAAGGTCCAAACACAATAAAAGGACCATTCAAAATGTAACCACTATTTAATTTTTCACATTCTTAACTACTATGTCAAATCAATGTTAAAAAGTTTGGTGCATTTGTACAAAAATGATTCTAATATATTATGGAAACATTTGGTTAAGTTTGAGATGAATTCAATGAGTATAAAATACTCAAAAACATTTTTAAAGCAGTATTACCAATGTTTTGATTATTCAAAGGACTTTTGAAATGCTTTATAACTATTTGAAAATGACATATTTATGAAAAAAAATTTGTATATTCTTGTAAAAAATTGCAAACTACACCATCCTATTGGGTCAAATTTTATTTTTGAAAAATTGTAAAAAATGATTTAAAAAATATTATCTGTGATGAACCAATCCAATTTTGCCATGTCACCTTGACTAGCTTACCCATTGTTTTTAAGCAAAGCAACAAGGAGTTGGGTGTGGGTCATTTTATTGTGTTTGCACCCATAAAATTCTTGCTTTGATAAAAACCATCAGTTGAATGTTTGGAAACCCCACTTTAATTCTTAATTATCAATTTAGTAAACTATAACTTTCTATAAATAAATTGTTTACCCTTTTTTAGGGTTTCACCAAATAAAAAATTAGGGCTTAAATCCACACATGTATATAAGTGACTTGCTAAAACATATGTTGATTTTCCTTTCTTGACTTATTACATATCAATTTCATTAATTTCTCTAACCAAAAAATAGGTTTGAACACATATTTTTTAGTTGGTTTCAAATGTACTTTTTATCTACTATTTAATTTCATTTTCTTTTAATTTTCTTAAATTAGATTCTTATAAACTTAATAGAACCAATGAATGCTACTTGACACATACTTTCATCTAATTTGATGCTACTTTATGGTAGTTATATGAAAGGCACATGGTTAAAGTGGAAACGTCTACTTTTTTGGTATACTTTATCTTGCTTTGACCCACTAGGCAACCTAAATCACCTAAGATGAACCTAGGACCAATGTTTTTTAGGAATCTCGGAATATCAAAGGGGTGGCTTTTATTAATTCAATTTTGGTGTTTTTATGGAAATATTATAAATGCCAAAGTATGAAGCCTTTGGCTAATTAGAGTTTAAATAAGTTGAAAATTAATTACATGTAACAAAAACAATTCATGGAGAGGTGGTGAAAACTTCATTTTTAAAGCAACAAAAGTTGGCTACATCTACAAAATGAAAGTATAAGTCTTGGTGTACATGGCCTCTAGTGTAGGACGCTTTCTAGCAATGCACCTAAATGTTGATTTTTAAAAAAAAACTTGAAACAAGGCCTTGATGGGGTTTTTTTTCTCACATAAGATCATGATTATTTTATTGAACCAAAAACAAAATTTAAGAGAAAAAATAATGTAAGAATAAAGTAGCCCCCAAGGCAACTAAAAAAACCTTTTGAGAACTAAAACAAAGTAAGAGAAAAAAATCAAAGAGAAAAAGTTTGAAGAAGAAATTTCCTCCCAATTCAATGAATTAAATATTCAACTTTTTAATCCTTGAATTTTAGCAATGGCAATAAGGTCCACATAGGACTTAGAATCAATTTAATATGAACCAAAAAAATGGTCTTTTATCATAAGTTTGCAAAATGAAAATGTTTTATGAACGCAATTGCTTGCAAATGTGATAGGAGGGTCAATTTGTACCAATATGTGAATGGATTGGAG
>Ga0209208_10011516_pt1 | contig 11314 bp, 9 predicted proteins | sample S1TSphfallax_3_FD_187694 | JGI IMG/M metagenome (GOLD analysis project Ga0209208, IMG submission 187694) | Host-associated microbial communities from peat moss isolated from Minnesota, USA - S1T2_Fd - Sphagnum fallax MG (SPAdes) (version 2) | ecosystem: Host-associated > Plants > Peat moss >...
CCTATTCAAGTACCAAATTTGAAACCTTACCTTCCTCCATCCTTCATGCCCAACCTCTAAACTGTTTCTACTGATAAGAGTGGAAGATGATACTGAAAGCTGCAGACCTTTCTCAAAATTCTCGCGTACAAATCATTGGGCTTCCCTGATGCAATTGGACTCTCAACTTTGTATCAGGATCTCACTGATCAAAGTTGGGCTTTGTGAAGACAGCAGTTTGCTTGATTATCACAGCACATATCATATGTCTTGATCTTGACTCAAAAGAAAATACAGATCACTTAAGTGTCATATGTATGAGGTTATTAAAGGTGCTTTAGACTAGGAACATTCATGCATGATGTGAGGAGTACAGGCTCTAGGCCTCCATAGACTTGTCAAGATTGGCTGTTTCTACAGCAGGACATGTGAGAACATGTATCAATAATGTCCTGTTCACAGGCTACCTAATCCCATAGATTGTGCAAGTAATGAAATTATCACAGAATGAGAAGGAAACAATTGTCACAAGGGCTAGCAACCACTTTATACCCTCAGATTCCCTTAAGCATACAAAGCATTCTCAGGTTGCTGAGTTAGGAGGATACAGATCAAACTGCAGAAAAACATGCTTATTGAGGCCAACAAAACCTTGCTGATGGTTGCTAAAACCAGTCTGAACAGTTCCTCAAATCTTGTCACCATTTATAGCACAAGGATCTGTAGGCAAGACAGGTGAACACCATCAATATCAAGAGAAGATCTCATGAGCTTCACATCTTTGACTTCAAGATATGTTTCTATTTCCAACTGAGCCTACACAGACATCAAGGCTTCTGTCACAAGTCACCTCAGACAATTGACTGCAGGGACATCATTAAGTTTATAGATCCAATTGTTGGTCAGTCTTATGAAAACATTTTGGAAGATTCAAGCAGGACCAGGGAGACCCTGTGAGAAACTAGAACTAAAGGAACCAAAAAGTTGATTATGATCACCTCAAGGAAATGGCTTGAACATCTCAAAAGTAATCTTTCCTCCAGCTCAGGGCTATGATCCCCAACCATATTCAACCTGATTTGCACTGTAAAAAAATCAGGCAATATCTGATGACCAAAATTCAGTATATATCATACCATTGCTCACAACTCTCCACAATTAACCTCTACAATACTCCACTATTTCATGTTCTGTCAGGTGTGGTCTGAAGAAAACCACCAAGAATTGGTGAACCTGTTTGTTCAAGATATGGTTCATGGACATCTAATCCTTTGAGGTGATTGCCCATTACCAGTCCTGTGCATATCACATGGTCACAAAGAAAGACGTGCATTATGTTCAGAAAGAGAATGCTTCAAAGATCTCAGATGGTTAGAGTACCTCAAGTTGACTAAGCCAACATCTTCTGCCATAGTGATTTCATTGTTCTGATCTCTTCAGCTCTTTTAGAACGTCTTGCCGTCCATTCCTCCATCTTTTCACGTTCCTCCCAAACCATGTTTGCCCTCTCCCAATCCCACACATCCCTCCATGGGACCTCATTATGTCTAGGTCGATAATCCTTTTGCATTTCCTGCAGCAAAAGCATACATCCCATACCTGTCTGCTGAAATCCTAGTTCCCTTTCACACTGAAGATTGGAATTGAAAAGATGTCCTCTCTCCACAGGGGTGATGCAAACAACCATTGTTATTTGTAACTGGAGACATTTCCAACACAGTCAAAGGTAGGAAAGAGCAAGCTGTAAATTAGTGAACATCATCTGAAATGAGATCATGTGAGGAATGGGAAGATAATGCCTTCAGTTCAGTTGTATGAAGCTGAGTTATCTGAGCATGACAAAGAGTGACAACTTCACTGCATCTCATACCTACCTGGATTCCAATCCTGTGGGGCCGATGTGATCTTTTCCCAAACTGCTGAGGAGCTCTGCTGCCATATCTGTCTTGGCCTTTGTCATGAAACTTTTGAACAGGAAGACCCTGACAATTGTAGTGGCAAGCATGAAACTAGTTACCACAAGATCCAATTTCATTGGGCATTTGGTCACTCCAGGACAAGGCATCACTAATCTATTCTCCAATCTCATGAGTTGGTGACCATTACCTCATGTACAATTTTCATGAACTGTTGCCACAGTGGAGCTGCATGTGAAGATCCTGTTGCTGTAACCACCCAAAAAAGGTATCATGGAAGGGAAGAGGATGAACAACTGCCTGCCCATTCTCAAAATAAAACCAGCACTACTATACTGCAGTTAATTCAAAGTTTGTCTGATGGTCTTGGAGCCTTCTTGAAAGTAACATTTGTTTTGGAAACCACATGGAGAGTTACGAACCTGGATAGAGGCCTCCTAGAGGAGAGTTGTCATCATATCCAAGCCAGACCTTATATGAAAAACAAAGCACCATTCAAAGATATGCACACAATTTCAAACATCTAGTTTCTCAAATGGCAAGATAGAACCAGAATCCATAAGTCAAATGTGCTAGATTGCCTAAGTGAATGATGGCCACATACCACACATGAAAGTTCTGGTGTAAACCCTGCAAACCACACATCACGGTGGCCATCTGAAGTTCCTGTCTTCCCTGCACATGGCCGACCAATTCGAGCAGCTTTTCCAGTGCCACGGTCCACCACAGCCTAGCATTCAGTAAAATGCAAACCTCCTGTCAATAGTAGAAACAAGAGCAGACAGATGTCCAGAAAGGAGAACAGAAAGTTAAGAACCATATGCCAACTAGTGAAGCAGCACCAGCAGTTTCAACTGAAGAGCAAGAGAAAGAAGACCTGCAAAAGGGTGCGGAGCTCAGCAATTGCATACTCATCCACCACTGCACCATGGCATTCCATTGATGTTGACTGCAACATTGAGAAGACCAGAGATTCATGCCCCAAATGATGTTAGATGTGCAAGGGCTAAGGAATGTAAAGAGCAAACGAACTGCAGATCTGCAGGTGCATTCCCGGTGACAAAACCTTAAGTTGATGACCACTCTCCACAAAGATGGAAACTAACTATAAGCAAAAATTCCAACATCTGATGGAAGCTCGCCCAAAAACACCTTATGCAAGGACTACCAAAGAGCAGAAACTGGAGACCTGAACTTCAGTTCCAATCACAAATCTACAAGCATTCACATAAGACAAATTCTGGTGGAATAAGTTGCCCTCTGCACAACAGCACATAATAGAGAGAAAGATGCACCCACCTTCACCTCCTCCAGAACACGACCATCATGCGCATTGATGCGTGTTATCAAGTATGGTTTGTGGTAGACCCCCCCTGATGCTATTGTTGAATAGACAGTAGCCAACTGCAATGGTGTGACCTGCCATGGTCCAACAATACACTAGTACTATGAACTCATCACTGATGCTTCATTGAACATGATAAGCACAACCTATGGGCCTCAGATTTCAGTTTCCTACAAAGTTGCATGTTTGAACTCTCCATCATATTACCAGAACAATTATGTGACTGTTTCTAAGTGCTCTAGACTGAAACCAAAGTAAAGTTTCACACCTCACAACCTCCCAGTGACAGAGAGAGTTCATATGGTAGACTTGTCTCAATTCCCAAAGCTTTGCCCATGCTGCAGACCTGCTTAGGCAACCCAAGAACATACACACACAAGATGAACTACATTTACAGCATAACTAAGATGTTGACCTTGTTCCAGGGAATCCTAAACAATCACTAAGATGGGTAATGGAGCTTTGTAAAGTACCACTATCTTAACATTAGTGATATAGAAAACAAATTCTTGTTCCACCAGTTTGGTTCCTTTTCTATATGTCAACTAAATTGTATGGATCATTGTGAAACATATGTACCAAAAATATTTTCAGCAGAAGCTAACTCTGAGGGCTAATCTAGCCAAACAGAGAATTTTCCTACACTTCAGTGAAAAAGTGTCTGGGTACCTTGTCTACTCCTATCTCAGCACACAGCTTCACAGTTGGGACATTTAGGGACTTCAGTAGTGCTTCCTCTAGTGTCACCTGGCCACCAGGAACAACCATCAGAGTTCTGACATTCTTCTAAGCTCTCAACCTTGGAAAGGTCTTGGACCCATTTGTGTCAAAACTTCCAGCCACATGTGCACCGCCCCCCCCCCAACACACACACACCTCAGGAAATGGCAATTCATTGGATAGATTACTGTGGCCAACAATGGCTTTTCACCACAGTTATTGTTTTCCATGGAAAGTTCCCACTGAAGTATCAGTGCCTTAATAGATGGTAGGCAATGGTTGTAGAAGGTTCTCACAGGAACTATAACAGTGTCCAATTTTCAGCTTCCATATATGGAGGGTAAACAAACTGGAGGTTTTTGGAGGATCTCACCTGCCCTCTAAACTTCCGATCATAATTCTCAGGAGTGAAGCCACCAATGGAGTATGGTTCATCGATGATAACATGGTCTCGCTCACTATGAAATCACAACAACAATTTTCACAGAAAGTTATGTCCAGTAGTAGTCCTGCAGCTTAAGTGGGCATTGTTGGAAACCCAAATCTGGAAATTATCCTAGATCTTGGTCCTATCAAGCAACTACTTTTTCCAGGTTCAAGCATACATGCTACTGATCCTGTAGCCATAATATCCCATTAAAGTCATTCTTCTCAAATCTGAACTGACTGCCACAAGATTCAAGACTTGCAAGTTCATTCAGGGGATTTTCTTAAAGTCTCCAAATGATGTAGATGTTTTCCCAGATCAACAACAGCTCCTTACCCACACTTGTATGCTCTTTACCGAGAGAATTTTATGGTCTGAATAACAGATAGCTAAATCAAGTATCCAAGCAGATCTTACATTCCTTCCGCCAAAGCTGCTAGATAGACAACCGGCTTGAAAGTGGACCCAGGAGGACGAAATGCCTACAGCAAAGACCACAAGACGGACACCTTGTTCACAACTGTAAACACAGCCCTGACCTACCACTGATGCACGCTTCAACCTACTCTATCTTTTGCAGCAATAGACTATAGCAACATCAGTCAATCTCAGCCCACTTTAATCAACCTCTTTCCAAATGTCTCACAACAGCAATGGTTACACTATAATTTATGGGAAGGAACTTGAGCTGTAGCCAACAACAAAGAGAATTAAAAAGAGGAATCTGCACCTGGGTACTGCGGTTGAAGTTACTCTCATAGTAGTCACGCCCACCTACAAGAGCCCTGACAGCACCAGTCATGGGATCAATAGCCACCATTGCTCCTTCCATCCTGAATTCACAAACAGGTATCACAGAACAAAACTTTGTCAAATCATGTGGAGTACAGAGCAAGTGCACAGCAACAACCAAGCATATGCCTTGCTTGATCAAAGCCGACAACCTAATGTAAACTTCCTAACTGTGTGGTGAGATGGATTTGACAAGGTGCTGGTGTAATCTCTGAACAAGACATTAGTCATACCTTGAATCTGCAGCCTTCTTCACTTCCTCTTCATGGTCATGTAGTGTAGCTAGCAAAAAGTTTTCCCTGCAATGCTCAGACAAAACAGACAGACAGACTGCTTATGCAAAAAGCTGTCTTGATGCAGGATCCCCCAATATCCACAGGACTTTGCAGTACTTCTTGTCCTGTAGTAATGTCCACTACACTACTGTAAAGGAATAGAAAAGAAAAAAGACGTTTCATGCTAAGCTCTGCAAAGGAAGCACATCTGAGAACCTCTTCACCTGGTGCCACCAACAGTAATGCAGCACTTTTGTCTTGGGAGATCACGCATCCCAAAGATTATTATCAGCCTAGGGTGCTTATCTTAAGAGGTTTGGATGGGATCTGATGTGCCTGCCCTTTGCTGGGCTGCACCTCCATGAAGCATACAAGCATCACATTTGGGCTTTCTCATTCATATTGATACACAAATTCAATGAAAGATCAGCTTTAAAACCCAAACTTGAGTTACTTGGCAGAAAACTCACGTTGCATCAAACCTCTCAGCAATGGCAGCAGCTGCTTTACTTGCAGCAGAGGACATTGCCAATTCCATTGTGTCCCCACTGCAACATGGCACAGCATTGCTGCTTGAGATACAAACCAGAAAGAGGAAGAAAGCTAGCTTCTAACAGAAATAGCTCGAGAGCTTATGCTTATGCTCATTACTTTTAGCAATACACATAGAACTTGGAAGTACTTCTAGTGCTAAGTCTCAAAGGAAGTGTACATGTCTGAGTTATAATCCAAACCAAAGCTCTCACCTTTTGTCTTTTATCATCTCTGTGCCCTTGCTATCTCCCAGCATAGAATATTTTGTGGCCTGTTCTTGTACCCTGCAACAGCTCATGGCCCAATTCAACTGATTATTCTCTAACACTTGAGGACTTGTAAACCCACTCTCAAATTCAAGCAGGTGCAAATGAATATAATGCTCTGCTGTGATCCTTCGGTAATCCCAGAGTAACAAATTGAAGATTTATTGAAGGGCTACCTTGTGGCAGCTACAAGAGATGCCTGTTCAATCTTATGCTGTTGAGCATGCTCAAGAATACCCAAAGCCTCAACACATCTTTCAATTGCTTTCTCAGCAAGAACTATTCTCTCATTGTCGTACTCCATGGCCCCATCACGAACCACCTTCTCAGCCACATCTTGCATTGCTAGGTCCAATGTTGTGTGCACCTACAAGAACACCGAAGGGACAACTCCCGGTCTATTGAAAAGGAAATAGATGTTTCAAAGGCCAACAATTTTCAGTGATGGACATATGGTGAGGAGCTTGAAATAGTGATGGTGTACTCATGTCAGACCATTGCAGACAAACTCCACAAATGACACTTTGAAAGTACCCATTGTGCCAGTTCCAGCAAAACCAAAACTGACACAACAGAATGAGTGCAAGGCACAACCTTATGAGTGTCACTCACAAAGTATCAGACCATCACCTTCATCATGAATAGCAGTGACTAGCTGCCATCACCCTCCACTAGCATTATCAGCTCTCAACAGTGGGTGTAAAAAGTATCAATAATCTGTACAAAATTTCAGGCAAACAATTATACCAAAATCTGCTTCCTGAGTTTCTGTCACATTTATAGAGCAACGAGGACTCAGTCATGATGTTGACTAGCACTCGAGAGACAATGCCAATAAAACAATTCAATAGTATCCTCATTTAACCTGCAGCAGGCTTGTGAGATATGCTTCATTCCAGCTTGCCCCTGTACAAGAAAGCATCAAAGCCTAAGGGACAGAGAGGACTACATGAAGTATTGTTCATTGTAAGGAGGAAACACTTGGAGCATACATGGCTAACATGTCATAAGACTGATACCTGCAGTCCTCCTAGAAGGACCTCATCTCTTCCATATTTGTTATACAGCTCATAAAGCACCTGCCATGACCACTTTCTTGGGATGAGCCATCTCTGATTTAAGTTCTGATGGTATGAATTTGAGAAGGATCTCAGAAGAGGTTGGGTCACAGGGCCAAGACAACTGTACAATGGTTGATCTCAGGACTACACAGCAGTGTACTCTACCCAATTGAAGAAACTCTAGAATTTCACCCCTCAAAGTGAACAGGACACTCATAATGTAAGCCTCAAGAAGTAAACCAACCTCACTGACAAAGTATGGAGCGCGCCATGGCCCAGAAGTTCCATCACTCTCTATGCCAAGAGCCAGGGGCTCATTAACAGCAGCAGCAGCAGTGGCAGTATCGAGAAAACCTGCCTCAACCATACGACGCAAGGTCCTTGCTTGTGCTTTCTTGCCTCTGCAGTATGTTGGCCCCAACCACTCTATCTATATTAAATCCCTATAATCCACATTACTATGGCATTGCAAGTGTTGAATTTGATTACTATTAATGTTAAGTCCATTTGTAGCTCAACTGTGTTGATCATCTTCTTTGGAAGTTTTTAACCGTCATAGAGAAGCTCCCTGCTGAAAAGGTTTCAAGAAATCCACAAACAAAGAGGTCAGGCAGACCATGATTCAACTGCAGATCTGCAGCAAAATCTCAAGGCACATCTCCCTGCAGAACCAAGGTCAAGAAAGAGCAGAAGAGACCTGCTGGGTTCCCGGTAAGGAGAAAGAAGTTCAGGAGCAGGAATGATGCCTGCAAGCATTGCACATTCCCCCAAGGTTAACAGGGACAGATGCTTGCCAAAATACAGAGCAGCAGCTGCCTCTAGTCCATAGACACCATGTCCCCAATATATCTGAAACAACAAAAGACACAACACCAGATGCCACATATTAAGGACTCCATGTGCTCCCACCATAAGGTGAGCTTAGTTTTGTCAAGGGACATATTGATTCAGGGGATCTAGCTCCCAAAGTCATCAGTGCCCACTGCTCTCACATCTCCAAAAAATGAGCTTTGCAGATCACAAATTAACAAACCAACATATGCTATGCTAACAAGGACAGGCCTTCTCCACAACAGGCTGACAAAGCAACCTTGTCAGGGGTTTCCAAGCTCATACAAGCATTTGAACTGCATTGGCACTCTCTGTAACTTGGAAGGGACAGCCCTAACTTGTGAAGGACTCCTGCTTCCTAAGACACTAAGTTCTGCAGGGACCCTATTAGGTGTGATAATATGCAAGACCCTGGGCCCTACCCTAAGCAAACCTCCAAAATTCATAAGTGATATTTACATGCATGAAAAGGAGTTAGGATTAACATGATTACAGGGGTCAAAATGTACTTCCAGAACTGTGAAATGTTGAAAACAAAGAAACTCGCCACTTCAATTGAATTGGAGTCTTGAGTGAATAGCACATCCGGATATGCTCCCACAAAATACCTTCTTCAAGTACAAATGTAGAATATCCCATTTTGACAATTGCTTCTCCAGTACCAAAGACAATATGATTTCCATGAATTTCCTGGTCCATGTGCGGTCATTTGTGAGGAAAACGTTTTTCACCAGCTGTAACCACAACCCAGATCCAAAAATTAATTTAGATCAGATATTTGCAGTAGAAAATGGAATCTAGAGCAAGTACCTTGCATTTTAATTGCACGCATATGGATGATGATCCTTAACCTGTTGCGTGATTGTGCTTCCACCTCCACTCGTTGCAAGAGACAAAATGGCTCTTGTTAGTCCTGAGGGGTCAACTCCATGATGCTCAAAGAAATGCCGATCTTCTGCAGCAACAACAGCCTGCCACATTGCTGAGGGAATGTCACTAGGTTCAACAGTGGCTTGCCCAAGTCCCTTTGTCTTCACTGGATCACGCTTCCCACTGTACCCTCCAGCTACAACTGTTGCAATAACTACTCCATGACAATCATATATTACAGTTTCTGGTTGAGGCTCCACAAACGGTTTAGGCTCATGCACTGGCTGGTCACGTAGTAACTTCCTCCATCGATCAAGAAAGTCAGGAGGCAAGGAACTCAGTAAAGCCCTTGTGAAGTATCCTGCACCTCCAAAGAAAACAGCCAAGGCTAGAGGCCGCATGGAAAGCTTCAACGCAGACATCAGTCCGTTGTTGTCACAGTCTGCTGCAGATTTTGCCACCATATGTGTGCAAGGATGCCAACATGTGGCTCCATTCTCCCCAGAAGGCCTTACTTCTTCTCCACCTACCACTTCACCCATTCCTATGAGGTTTTCAACGTCTCTTGCAAGTGGGCGGCACTTCAAATCTAAAGCTTGTCGAACTGCAGATTCTAGCCGAGCGCCCCACTGTCTCCATTTCAAGTGTTGTAATATCACAGCAGAAGGGTTGTAACCAGACTCAATTGCATCTGGGAAGAAGCTCTGGCAACATTGCCAATGTCCTGCAGTAGTATAAGGAGCTTCACCAGCAGCGGAACTCAATGTGTTCATAACAAAACTGCTCAGATCCTTGGCACAAGTAGCTGATGAAGAGGGTCCCACAAAACCACTTCTAGGCAGCACCACCAACTGCTGACCTTCATCTCGCTCGATACTCAGTGGAATGCCTGCTGCACGCCTCTGTGCTTTGCTCAAAGACTCGTTATTCAAATACTTGGTGATCAAACACCTTGTCGAGACTGCCAAAAGCACTGCATTCATTCCAGGAAGAATTCCTTGGCAACCCATGGCCTTCTTCTTCTTCTTCTCACACACAATCGTCACCAATTCGAGCACTTAACTTCACTCTTTATTATATCCACATGTCCTCCTCTTTCAATTCTCATTCTCTCTACGAAAGCCATGTCCCACAAGCTCGGGACACTGCCACTAGTGTCACAGGCTTTGTTTTTGCATCAGAGGAGATGGATGCATGGATTGATACATGGAATTATCGCTGCTGCTTCCATTCTGTGTCCATCACAAAACGGCTCATGTGATAAGAAGGAAGGCAAGGCCAGCTTCGTTTCTAACATTCTGTGTCGGCGCGCACACACAAACAAAGGAGAAGAAGATAAAGGCAGACAGACACAATGATGTCAAACCCTAAACCCTAAACCCAATGATTCTTCCGCTATCAAGAACAAGTTCCACAAAAAGCTCCAACGACGATGCAGACAGAAGTCAAGGATGCTCTCTGTGCATTTTTATGTTTTTGCTTCCAATTGAAAACGCGAAAAGGAAAATTTTCACCTCAGTTCTTGATGATTCTCCTCTCGGGAGCTCCTTTCCTTCCTCTTCTGTCCCCATCAAATTGCGAAGGAAATCGGCAATGGCAGTCTCAGTGTCTCGGGAATGCACACTCTCCACGACGGTAGGACGGAAGCTCTCGCTCCATTCGCGCTTCGTCGTTAGCGTTCGGTCCGGTAGCTACCCGCTAACGCACTCTCGCCCGCCCGATCCGGGTATCAGGACGTCGACACCCGAGTGTTGGGCGAGAATGGATTAGAAACTGCACCAAAACACCCGGCGGGCATCACGGTAGTTTATGCATGCCCATAATGGCGGCTCTCAAAAAAAATTCAAATACCCGACCTTGATATATAACCCCACCGATTTTTGAAGAATTAAACAGTCAAAAGATCCACCTGAAAAAATCCGGTTCTTTCATGAGAACCAACGGGTCCTTGAGGAATTGGAAACAACCGGAACCGGCGATTATTTGATTAGGATTTCCCCTCCCCCAAAATTCCCCCTTTGTTTTCTCACCCTCAAAACCCGGAACCAGCAGTCTACTGGATGGGTTAGGGTTTCATCCACATACAAGCTTTCGACTGGATGGGTGGGTTAGGGTTTCATCCACAACTAAGGCCATAAGAGGGTTCAAATGGATGGATGGTGAGCCAGCAGGGACATGTTGGGTTCAGTCTGGGGTTTTATAACACAACACTGGTCTTCTCCTTTTTACCATGGTAACTAACTGTGTAGGAGCTGGTTCAACCAAAGGCAGGTTTGGGGCAGTAAAAAACAATAAGGA
>Ga0209208_10011517_pt1 | contig 11314 bp, 8 predicted proteins | sample S1TSphfallax_3_FD_187694 | JGI IMG/M metagenome (GOLD analysis project Ga0209208, IMG submission 187694) | Host-associated microbial communities from peat moss isolated from Minnesota, USA - S1T2_Fd - Sphagnum fallax MG (SPAdes) (version 2) | ecosystem: Host-associated > Plants > Peat moss >...
GCAATGAATACTCACAATGGTGGGAATCATGAAACTATTCAACATTTTGATGAGGTTGTCTCTACATGACAATAATGGTGATCAACAACTTCATACCCATAATAGTTGTACTTACACCAACAATAATCTTTGTTGGTTTATAAAATCCACAACCACTCCCAAACATGGATTTGGTACCCATTCATTTGGAGATAGAAAAGATCCAACTTTTCAATAGGTGGAACAGTTTCATCACATCTTCAGAAGGCTTTCAAATCGATCAATTTCCATACCACATTTGGAACCTATTGAGGTTCAAGTAATACCAATGGTTGTTCAACAAAAGATAACATATCAACTTGTCACCTAACCAAACCTCTCAATCCTTGGTCCAAGTGAAAGATCACAAGTTCCACATTCCACATTGGTTTCAATAGGAAATCAAGGTGTTGGAACTACAACTTGTTTTTATTGTCAATAGGTGGGACATTAATTCAACCATTGCCCCTTTGTTGATGATAGGTTAAAGTAATTATTGAGGGGAAAAGTGATGAATATCCATCAACCTATTATTCGAATTATTACAACAATATTACCCAATGTGTCTATATTAGGAAATTAATATTGGTCATATGGTAATACACTACAAGAAATCAAGATTAATTTGATTCAAAAACTAAACCAAAAAAAAATCATTTTAAAATTTGGTTGATTTGACCATTTAATCATACTTGACAAGTCAATTTCAACATCCAATTTGACTAGTGGTGTTTTTTATTAACCATTAAAAATATAAAAATGTAATTAATAAATAATAAATACCTACCTACCTATACACAATGCACCTAAATATTATACATTTACACACATATACAAAGTATATATATGAATATACATACTTCACATAATATATGTTGGTAAAGGGGATTGAACTTTGGTCTCCTTGGCTCCACACTAATGTTTTGGAGATTGAACCATCACATCATTTTGTAAAACAATATGATACCAAATTCATTTAACATGTTTCCTTAAACTTTGATGAATGTTTTTGTCAATGTGTATAACAAAATTTGAACTTCAATTTTTTTCATAACTAGGTAAATAGGTAGGATCACATGCATGCATACCTATGTTTTTAGATGTACATACCTACTTATGTAGGTAGGTAGGTAGCCTAGTAAACATAGCAAATATGTTAGCTAACCAAATTAATATGCTCAATTTGATTAAGCATAGGCATTTAGTATAACGAATTTGACAAGGTCATGGTCATCTTGATAGACCAATTTTTTAAATTTTCTTTCTTAAGTAGATGTATGATTTAAAACTTGGTCAAAATGGTCACATTAGTCAAAAGAATCAACCAATATAACCATGTGTTTTTCATGCCCCATGCTTTCAATCAAAGCAACCATCCTTTTAATCAAAACGAACATCCTTTTGGTCAATGTAAACATTTTAATTGAGTTGAACCTTTTGAAAAGCCGTGATTTTTTGTAGTGGTGCATGTTAGCATGAACTTAATAGGCAACCAGTTTTTACACCATTTATATTAGGAAAAACCAATACCTTACTTATGTTTACATACCCAATGTGGTATAATGCCATGCCCCCTTACATTCCTTTAGATCCTAATTTGTATTTAGCATATATTACTAAAACAAAAGGATTTGATCTTTTGATTTCAAGGAATTATATACGTTATGTACTTCAATACATTTTAATACCAAAATAACCTATGATACCACTTGTCCAATACAAACACCATAGATTGTTAGTAATCAATTTACCGTAGTGGTAATCATCAGTACTTACTTATAAGGATAGATGACCTATTCAACAATAGGTTACTATTCTAATGACAGCCATTCTACTTTTTAATATTGAAAAACATAGCACTGGAACCAATTTGTTAATTCATGTATTGAAAAGAGGTTCTATTCACCAACCACTAGACGGAAGATAACTAAGAAATTCACCTTGAGGGAATTTAATCGAAGGAGATCCATTTGGAGGATGGCCACTTAATTTACCTTTTGGATCATTTGGATGGCTAGCATTTGACTCACGTATGTTTATACCACCATGGTATATAATGCCTATCGCATAACCTATATTAAAACTAGCAACCAAATTGCCATACAAAAAGTTGCAATATCCAATCTTTGTCAAAGATATAGACCTAGATGCTCACATTAGAATATTCAAGAAAGCCATCAAAGATAATGAAGAAATAATTGAAGTTGACATAATCAATTTGTTTGGTTTCATTTTCAAAGATAGTATCTTTGAATGGAGTGAGAATTTTGTCTAAAATCATCCAAATTGCACATTTGAAGAACTAAAACAAACATTTTGTAAGCAATTTATAATTGTGAAGAACAATGAGGAGGTCTACATGCAACTACGAAACATTCAACAACAAATTATTAAATGTGTTGAGGTTTGTTATGAATGCATGTTGAAACTAACAAATTATTTACAAATTATAACAATAGATATTTTAGTCACTATTGTTTTCAAAGCAAGGTTATTCCCTTACCTCATATTAGCCATATTAACTATGAAATGATGTTCTTTTGCATTCAAAGAAGTTTTGTTATTAAAAAACCTTTACTTTTACTACATTGCAATTTTTATCCTTTAATGTTTTTTACAAAATAGGAATTTTCAAATAATTGAAAGTAGTTATGGTTTGATTTTATTAAGGTTGGTCTAACTATATTTTGTATGTGGGCAGATGTCAACTTAATGAAGTAATACATATCAAAAGCTACTAATTGCATTACTATTGCACAACATTGGCAAAAAAAATTATAAGATAAAAAATAGTAAAACAATATACTGAAAGGATGGAAATTCTTCAAAAAAACCTAGAAATATTTGGCTTCAATTATAAAAAAGGTCAAACACACCAAGGCAACTTAAAGGACCAAAAAATGGAACAATGACAAATATTTGGCATGGAGAATTTTCAAGCTGAAGAACAATGTTTCTTTTTCACCTTTGTGATCTCGCATGGGTGGTGGTGGTCATCTCACAAGATATTTAACCTAAATGATGATGATATTACAAAAAGATTTGAAAATTTTGTTAAAATAGTGGAAAATTAGTAGAAAAAATGCCATAAATAGTAAAACAATTACAAAAAAGACTTTGTCATTGGATGCAACCTAGCACCTTAAACTTCATTCAAGAATAGTCTCTAGCAAATTGGAGTTAGAATTTTTTGTGATGTGGTTGCACCTCCCAAATAATAGGCAAAATTTTCACCCAGTTCGCCAAAAAAATAAAAAACATTGGTTAAAGGCCTAAGGGGTGAATGTGGGTTCACATTTTGAAAATGTCCCCAACTTGGGACTTTACTTATCATAAAGAAAAAAATGTTGCATTGTTTTGCATAAAACCACGAAGCATGGTTTTACATGTTTTTAATATTTTGTAAAAAAGACTTAGAAATTCTTTTAATTTGAGCAGTATTATATGTCTTACTAGTTAATTCAACAATTACAACAACTAAACCCCCTAGGTATGCAACATGCTACAAACCATTGGCATAGATTTAGGTGTTGAAAGAAATCTACTTTGTTTTTTATTTGAATAATTTTCATAGTCAAAGAATCAAACTCGGTAGCAAAACCATTTGCAAGGTTGCATTGTTAGGTCTAGAAAGGGCATTAGACAATGCTCAATGGGGGGTATTTAATGTCTTGTTCATAAAGATAATATGAGGAGAAAGTTATCTCAATTCCCCAATCACATGCATAAGATGGGAAATGGAAGAATATCACACCTACTCTTTGATAGACATGGATTAAATTATTGGAGAACTATTCCACACTTATTATAACAACATATTTGCATTACAATATGCACACATTCATAATTTTTCCCCTTGATTCTAAACACACCTATCTCTACATTTCATTAAAACACTCATGGTTATTCATATAACCAAAATTTGTATTTCAAAATACAATGTGAAAAATTTAGAAACAAGATTACAATCCATTGTTTATTTTTTGATACTACAAATAATTCACACAACAATATGAATATGGAAATCATTGCACAAGTTTGTACTTCTCTTGTTTATTAAAAACTCAATCAAAATAAAACCAAAAAATCCATGTTTTGTTGAAATGAAATCAAACAACAAGATTAAATCTATGGTATATCAAAAACAAAATATGTAGTTTATACTACAAAGTACATACATCTATTTCCTTACTCCAAAATTGTGTATCTAATGATGAAAACCCTTTTCCCAAAACTCCCATCTTTGGGTAGTCCCCAAGTTGCCATCAACATGATTCAAAACCAAACAATAATTCAAAATTTACACCTCCAATATCCAATGATCAATCCCTATCCTTAATGTTTTGTTCATCCAAAAAAACAATGTAATTAGCTTACCCTCTTAACATTACTCCCTTTGTACTTTGGATTTTGTCCTTAAAATCCTTGTCAAATGACAAAATATGAAATGAAAGCATTATGCAACCTTATAGGTTTCTAGCTACTCAACTATAATTTCTATAATTTCAACTTGTACAACAACCAGTGGTTCTTTACCTACCTCAAAATCTATAATTCTAACCTCCTCCTCCACTAACTTACTTTGTGGTTTTACTTTTAGGGGCTTCATCTTTGATTACTCTACCTTTGTTGTTGGAGTAGTCTCCACTTATTATTGTTTTTGATTTATTTGTGGTTCTTTTTTTTCTTGGCCCCCTATTCTAAGTTCCTATGGTTTTTCAATTTGCACTTCATCCTCCTAAGCTATCCCACGGGGCCTTGCTTCAATATTTTCATCTTGGTTTGATGTTTTTATACTTGTCAAACTTCCACAAACAAAATCTAAATTTTTTTTTAATATATCTCCAACTTGTACCTGAGGTTCCTCTCATTAACTCTATGCTAGGCTAGACTCTTCTCCAACTCCTTTGTAAAATACTTTTTTGTAACTTCCCACCATTCCTTAGACTTTGGATCAAAATCCTTCATTTTGTTCTTTGTCCTCATTAGAGCATAATACTCCAACATCTATTCATAATTCTCCAACCTATTCTTCACAATAACTAGGTTCATACTCTTCCTTTACTCATTTGCAATCTTCAACTATGTTTGTAGCTATTATAGATTCTTTTAATACTCCTTATTTGCTTCCACCCAACTTCTTTTTTTCTATTTTTGCTATCCTTCTAAGTTCTTTAGAATTAAACAAAGAAACATTCTTCAAATTCATCAATTCCAAATCTATTAATACATTTTCCTTCTCCTTCTTCTCCTCAGTTAATGCTTCCACTTGACTACCCAAAGCTTCCTATTGTTGTTTGTAATGGAACAATGTTTCTGCCCATTTTCTTTCTAGAACTTCCTAGGCTTCAGTCATCCTCTTCAACTCCTTTAGTTTTTTAACTTGTGATTTCATCAGAGCTATCTTAGCTTTGAGCTCCTCATTCTCATACTTCAATTTTTATATGAATGATTTGATCTTTTGGTTATTCTTTATCTTGTTCTTCTTCCAAATTTTTATGTTATGCTTATACTCCTTCTAGAAATCCTTTTCCTTGTTTAATTCCACTTGTATACTACCTTTTCCTTCTCTTCTATGGCCAATCTATTCTTTAAACTACTCATCTCCAAGTTCAAATTCCCCATATTCATACTCACAATTGCCATGGTTTAAAACAATTCAACTACTTTATTAGTTTGCATTACTTCCGCAACTACCTCTTCCATAGATTTTTGTGTACTAATCTTGTCGTAAGATTTTTGGATCATGTTGCAAAAGATCTTAACTCTTGTATTAATCTACTCCTTAGCCCAAATTCGAATGGTTGTCCCTTTACAAATCTTGGTCTACTAACTAATATTTGTAATTTTGATGGTCTAAGCATTGCTAAAGGAGTTTATGTTTCCACTCTCTCTGTCTAAAATCCAATAGCTTGTAAATCTTCTGATGTCTGTTGTTGTTATTGTTGTTGTTATTGTCATTCTTATAAATGTTGTTGTTATTGTTGTTATAAATGTTGTTATAATTTTAAATGTTGTGGACTACTAGTGGTGTCCATCCAATTTTCATATATGTCCCCATCCATCTATAGATGCTCCTCCACCTCTATCATGTTCCCTCTTAACCTTTTGCCTATGTTCCTTCATATGTATATTTTGTGGACATGACATTTATGATACTTATGCATTTTGCCTACCTACATGTACCAATGTCGGCATTGATGGTGCCACTCTCCCTTCCATCATCTTCTAAGCCCATGCTTTTGTGCTTTCATGTTTTTTCTTAACTCTTGATTTTGAGGCTCTACCTTCCTTAACTTTGTTCTTCCTCTTGAAAGCATTTCTTGGAGATTTTCTTGCAATCTTCCTTTTATTTTCCAATGTTGCTTACATCTCATTTCTAGTTCTCTTGACCTTGGCCTATGGTTTTTATGGATTTTCCTTTTGGTGACCAAACAAATATTTAAAAATCTTTGCCAGTATCAGGGCCAACGGACATATGTCCTTCTTGTCCCCCTGATTCTCCTTGACATACTTATACCATTGATTTAATTCACTACACAAACTATGGTATATAATTTGTGCCCAATCCACCTTCTTCCCCTTTTCTACTTTCATCAATGTGATGGCATTCTTATTATTAAAATACCTCACTTTCTCTCTTTAATAAATCACAAATATGATTGTAAGGTATCTTACAAAGTATGGCAAACCCAAACTATTTACATTCCATTGATCTCCTACAAAATTTGTGAGTGTAATTCTATAACTTTGTAAAGCCTACAATGCTACTATCTTACTAACTTGCCCTTTTGGGTCTTCTACATACTCTTCTACACATACTCCAAAAACATCTATAATCAGTTGTTTGATAATCACATACACCTTGTCTTCATAACCAAAATAGATATATGTGCCCTTGATAAGAAATGTGTTTAGAATTTCTAGCATGATATCTAGCATTGGTGCTTCCAATTCATCATAAATAAAATGACAAGCCTTGTTTTATCAACCCACTCTTCCTCTTCATTGATGTCCTTCCAATTCTCCATCCTTTCAACATGCTTATTATAGTTTTGTTTCCTTTATATCCACATAAATCGGTTAGGATCAAGAATGTGAATACCTTTGTCTAGAAATGTTGCTCTATCCATGATGGCTGCACATATTCTTAGCTTTGTAGCCCTTGGCACACTCATATCAATCTCCACTTAGTTGCACTTTTGTCAATGGCTGCACTTTCGCCTCAAATACATCCTCCTCCTCTTTGTCCTTTTGCACTATTTATGCCTCCATAGATCACTCCTCCACACCTTTGTCTTCTTTCGATTATTCAATGTACACCTAATTCACTAACGTAACTCCTAGTCCTACTTGTTCGCTTGAACTTTAACGTCTTTTGTGTCTATGCAAAAGCTCAATTGTAGATGTTTCAAATATGTATATATTTTGAATTATCAAATGCACAAATTGCATCTTTTCATTGTACATTTTTTTTAATTCACACTTTGAAGATGATGGTGAATATGGTGGTGACCTCATTACCAATGGCTAAATGTTTAGCACTACAACACATTTTGTTTTTTTCAACTTTTTTCCTGCTTTTTTTTTCCTCCACACTTCCACTTCCTCCTCTTGTCTTGGTCTATGTTCATTTTTTTGTGCTTTCTTTTCCTTTATTATTCTCTAAAAAAATTTAATCGTGCTTTCCACATTCATGCTTATATGAACTTTAGAACTTCGAAAACACACACAACTTCCAACAACAAATTAAAATTTTTTTTGACAAATATTCCATTTATTTTTGTCCTTGGGCTTCCTACCTATCCCATTCATTTTTTGGCTTGCCCGCCATCTTTTAATTAATGCCTCATCCTTGAAATTATGACAACCCATCATTACCACTTTTTATGTCCCTTGTCCAACCATGTGGAAACATGTCACATCATCATTGTGAATGAATGCCTCAGATCTCATCTTTTGACTTTTCTTCATCCATAATCCTCCTAAATTAACTATACTAACTCCACATCATTCTCCATGTACACCTTCTGCTAATTGTGCCAACACATCTATTGAATGTATCAATATTTCTGTTGACTATGCCGATAAATCCATTAACTTATTTGCCCACACATCTTATGACTATGTAAATAAATCTGCTGATTTAGCTGATACCCCCAATACACTAACTTAAGATTTTTGTATTCCAAATTTTTCATTTTGTATTTCATGGCCCATCTTATTAAAAAACATCCATTCCTCACTTTTGCAGTTGTTGTTTAACGATTTGTCATCATTTGAAAGTTTGAAGTCAATACTATTTTGACTTTAAGATTTTCCACCCATTCTTATTCCTTGTTTTGCATATGTGCTTTTTGTGTTACAAAATTTTCATCTTCCACCTTTGTATTAGAATCAATCTCCTAAAGTCCACTTCCATTATGTTCCTAGTGTATTGGCATCTTTTGTTCTTGTTTTTGAACTTCAAATTCCATGTATTTACATGGTTTGAGTTTATTCACATTGACCAACATAAAATTAGTCTCACACTTTTCAATTGCCACCAATAACACAATGTTATTTGGCAACACGTATTGTACTCTATATGGTCCAAACCATTTCTTAGTAAACTTCCTTAGGTGTGACTTATTTCCCTTTGGAAACCACTAAACATAATCACGAAAATTGAACCACTTTTCTAGATTCTTTTGTTAACTCCATAGTGCTCTATTCCACTATTGAATACTAATAGTTTTTGCAACTTGCATCCTAGCTTCTTGCAACTTTTCCAGTTTTGAAACTCTACTAATTAAAACTTTCACTAAAGTATTACCTTTTTTATTTCCACCATCAATTCGCACTATGTATTTTATGCGCATTAATGGATGTAATCCATACACTAATTGATATGGTGTATACCTTGTTGCTACTTTGTATGCAATTTCGTATGAAAATAACATTGTTAACAAATGTTCATCCCAATTTGTTCTATTTTCACCAATTAACTTGCTCAAGACTATCCCAACTACCTTGTTAGTAAACTAGGCCTATCCATTCCCTTAAGGATAAAAGGTTGTAGAATTCACATGTTTCAATAGAAAATGATCTATCAAATACCCAATAGCATCATTAATGAAATGAATTCCATAACTGTGATTATAGTCGAAGGATATCCAAACTTAGTTAATATGCATTCAAATAAAAAATTTGTTGTTACTATGGCAATATTGGTTCTCAATGTTCTTGCTTCCATCCACTTGGTAGCATAATCTATGGCTACAAAAATGTATTTGATTCTTATATATTTACATGTTGGCTTAATTGGCCCCGAGTGCAAGCATACAAAAGTAGCCCAAAAAAAGATACATTGCAAGTGAAAAACACAAAATTGTCAACTTTGAAACATAGAAAGTAGAACCTAATCTTCAAAAACATACAAAAAAATTACATGAGTATATGTAGGATGGTATGGACATGTTTTTTAAAGCTTAAGATTTTGTGTTTCCCTTTTTTCCAACCTACTAAATCACTCTACTTTCCAAATTTATGTTGTCCTATATTGCACAAATTAATGTCAAAGTGTATTAATTAATTATCATTTGACCAAAAAATTCATATGTCCTACTTTTTGATTGTTAGAGGATTGTTTTGACATATTATATGCAAGTATTAGTGTTTGGGTTCATATAAAAAATCATGTTTGAAACACATAATTATATTAATTTGGAAAACTACTTTTTAGAGGCTTCACATTATCATAATTGAATATTCAAGTTTCAAAAAACAATTATCAACATGCATGATAACTCAAACATCAATATCAAAACATTTGAATAGTTTGATTTTGAAAAAATATTAAACATTAACTTGGGGGTTTATTTACCATCTCGCCACTACGTTTACTCCTTTCCTTCACTCCCATGTCAAGAAGTAGCCATGATAAGTCTCCACCTTTCATGCCTAAATCATAGAATAACTTTTCATTTTACTTTATAATGGGTAAAGCCCCAAGTGGGGACATTCTCAAAATGTGAACCTGGATTCAATGCTATGTCCCTAATCTTCAAAATTCTTCATGCCAAACTTTGGTAATTGTTAAATTTTTTAGTCCTTTAGTTTTTGCCTTGACATGGCTGACATTTTGCTATGATTCAAGCCAAATATTTGCCAAAGATTCGCGAGGTTTGGTCAGTTGAGTGTGAGATGCTTTTGTCGAAGATTTGTTATCACATTCATGCCTTAATGTCTACACAAACTTAAGTAATTTTGTTTGTGATTACCTCACTTTCAACTTTAGATAACACAAAGGTGGAGAATTATCATGGCTACTTATTGACATGGGAGTGAAGGAAAGGAGTAAGTGTAATGGCGAGACGCTAAATAAACCCCCAAGTTAATGTTTAATATTTTTTCAAAATCAAACTATAAGAGTATAAGATATCTTTGACAAAAGCATCTCATACTAAAAATTTGCAAAATGCTGTAATGTTTACAAATTTTTATCAAATTTGATCACACCCCAAAAAGAAAGTTTACCAGATTTAGACAGGTTTCTTTTGTTAAGCAGGGATTTTCTGCTAGATTTTTTACTATTTTGACAATTTTCCAAAAGCTTGTTGCCATCAATGCTATATCCTTTTTGGGATGACCACCACTATCGCTACATGACGCACTCCCAAGTCCCGGGGTGAACCCACTTGAGGGTTCAGCTATGTAGAGTTGCGGAATTGAGACTTAGAAGGGCGCTCCCGACTTCCAACACTATAGAGGGGTAGAGGGGCATGCTAGAAGTCCCAGGATTAGACTAGGAAGAGGGACTAGTAGATCAAGCTTGAATCTGCATCCAAAAACCAACCACACGGGGTTAATTTCACATTTCGGAACACCCTTGGGTGTTGGGACAAGCCACGGGCACTTTGGACCACAAGACTCACCACGGCCCGGACTCGGGGGAAGCCACCACCTTCCCCCGTATAGTATTCTTTGCAACGCTCCGCTGAGGCTACATCCAAATGGCTCTTTTTCCCAGGAAGTTGGAGTCCCGAAATTGTCCCGAAACTGTCCCGGTTGGAGTCTCGGGATTTTGGGAATTCATAACTCCCGACTGCAGAGTCTGATCGCAACGAGGTCTAAACCAAAGTTGTAGCCCTCGTCGAGATCTTTCCAACACCATGTCGCACTCTTAATTCGAAGGTTGGGAAGAGGTCGATTCCCGACTTTTAGTGGTCGGGAGTCAAACTGCCAGTTTGACTCCCGGCCCTTCTTTTGCCCATAACTTGGGCGACAGATGTCCAAATGGCCAATGCGAGGCCAT
>Ga0209208_10011519_pt1 | contig 11313 bp, 6 predicted proteins | sample S1TSphfallax_3_FD_187694 | JGI IMG/M metagenome (GOLD analysis project Ga0209208, IMG submission 187694) | Host-associated microbial communities from peat moss isolated from Minnesota, USA - S1T2_Fd - Sphagnum fallax MG (SPAdes) (version 2) | ecosystem: Host-associated > Plants > Peat moss >...
TAAAAAAAAAAAATTTTAATTAATTTTTTTTAAATTAATTTATTATTAATTTATTTTTTATTTTTAAATTAATTTATTTTTTCCTACTATCCTCTTTGAAAAGGGTTAAATCCTATCGGACCTCAATTTGACCTTGCCTTATTAAAACCTAACTCAATCCTGATTGTTGGTTACAAGGTTATTATATTCAAAAGGGGGCAGTGCTGTATATAGTTTGAGCTCATTTTATGGATGTGGATTCCAACCTAATGATTTCTTATCTGAATTGATCTGATCTTGCCGTACTTTACTTGCATACTTTACTTTGGTATATTCTACTTGGAGCTTGAAACTAGGCAGGTGGTTCCTGGTTAGCATCTTATTGTGTGTCATTTGTCGAAGAGCGTGAATTAGGTTCTCTTTCCATGAGGCCACTCCAATCACAAATTTTTGCACATCCGTACTTCTTCACTATATCAGTTCCAACTAGATGCAATGATAATCATTCCAGAGCTCTACAAGTCAAGCATTGACCAAATGCAAAGTTGTGTGACACAAGATTGCTATATGGTGTTCATATCTCTCGTTCTTTTTTTAAAATGAGAACATTTGTTCCTTTTAAATTTCTCTCTAGAGTTCTCAACATATGAAATATTTGCAACATTTCTAACAGTAATTACCTCAGTTGGAGCTCTGAGATGGAAAGTGCTTGTCCATACAACAAGAAACAAAGCTCCATTACAGTGGCTTTTCATCAAGTTGTTATTTAACGCAGCATACTTTGAGTAATAGTGATCACCACAACCTAATGGAAAGAGACCCTTAGTTTTCAGTGTTATGATTTATGAGGTTTGTTGGGGTGCCAGCTTCCTTATCTCTGTTGTGTGTTGTGGGTATTTGTCCCTCGGGTTTATGGTGTACATGGTTTATCATACTCAATGGATGCAAGGTTTGAGCTAATTTGCTTCATTGTTTGAAGATTCACTTTGATGGTGTTGATTATTGGATGTAATTTCTCCTGTGATGGTCAAGATGAGAAGAAGAACAAATAGCCATTGCCTTATATTGCACAACTTTAGTTGTGATTGGCTTGTTTGAAGCAATGTGGTGTAGGCTAAGTTATTTTTACATAACCATCAGTTCCATTTACAATCAGATATTGATTAAAATCAGAGTTCAGTTAATATCAATACCCAGTGCCCACACTCTTAAGGTAGGGTATTATCCAGTGTTGGGTAGTTCTCCTCTTCTTTATGAGAACTGTCAGTTCTGGTTCTTCCCAACACTTGAAAGAATCAACCCAATTCTTTAAAAAATATTTAAGACTTATGATAACTGATCAAAGTATTTATATTAAACAAATTAATCACTCAATTTTTTCTTATAATAAACCATTTTTTTAAAAATCTCATCCTTTTTAAATGTTCCTTCAAATTCTTCTAACTCTGCATCAGCCTCAATTAATTCCACTAAATTAAAAAAGTGTTTACAACCAATCCTAAGGTTATTGGCCCATTTTTTGTTCATAAAAGTAAATTTATTTAGATTATCTAATTACAAACGACATTTCTTAAGATTAGTAAATATTCTTGTCCAAGACAAAATCCTTTCACTTTCAATTTGTGAACCAACAATTCTTAAGATTTTATCAGTAAGGAATCCAACTATAAGAAACATAAAATCATGTTTTTTCCACCATTGAAGAGGACATTTGGTATTTTCGCATCAACTTGAAACCTTCTAAAAATAAGAAATTCCATGCTAACAAGTTATTTCTTAGTTCATTTGTGCTTAATGTCATTTCAAAAATGTTCAAACTACAATCTTCATCAACACCTCAATCAATAGTGACATCTTCAAACAAGGGGTGCAACTGATGATAACATATTAACAACATGGGATACAACATTTTTTCATCATATTCTTCAACAATGGCCTTGCCTTGTTCAAGTGCAATAAAAGAGCACATTGAAAGTAAGTTTTTGAACTTAGGTGTCAACATCAAAGATAGCATGTTATGAACCTTCTTTTTTTCATACTTTCTTCCAAAAAAAGAAAATCTAAAACACCACAAACCATTTTTCTAATATTAAAAACCAAAAACATAACTCCAAAACATCACTGGACTCCTTTTCCATAAAATTATCAAAAGAAACTAAAATTCCATATTTTTCTTTCAATTCCAAACAAATGAAAATGGCAAAATTTAAAACATCACTTAATCTAACCAATGACCTATAAATTGATTAAATCCACAACAAACACAACAAGGGAAAAAACATCGACAATGATTTGAAAGATGTGTCATGTCAAAGGAAGAAACATTCATGCAATCATCCTACCAATAGTTTGCCTACTATAACAAAGAATAATTATTTCTTGAAATTGCAATGCATTTTGGAAAAGAATAATTTTGTTCACAAATTTGCAAAAGATAAAAAAAATTGTTAAAACCTACAACATATACATGTATCATTGTAATCATACATCATTTAAAGAAGTTACCTTGTCTCACTAATGTATCCAACTTCCTTGGGGCCAAACCAAATTCAACACGTGCCTTTTTTCACTTTTGCTAACCTTTCCCATATTTTTTTAGCCAAGTTATATGCTTCTTCTACAAATCTCCTTGTGCAATTTTAATAGAAACATATGTCAAGTCTTTACAAACTTTTTCATCTATTGTAACATATTAAAATGCATTGGAAAATGCATGCCCAAAACATATGCCTTAATAACTTTTCTCCAAACTTAAAATGTCACAACTCACAACTATTTTTAATGTAGTAATCATGATTGTGTTCAAATTAGACCCCTCATCTTTCACATAAATAATTTTTAAAATTCAATTTATAATTTTCTAATAACTAAATCAAGTTTTTGGCCAAAGTCTTCCCAAAAGTATATGCAACAAAAAAATCAAGTATAACATGTTTTAGTTACCAATTAACTCCTAAAAAGTTAACTTACAAGGACAAATATCTCATGCATTCCTTTTAACACCCAAAGATAAAAGCTTGATGTTGCATAATTACATTTTACCAAAGCTAGTAAAATGTACAACTATTTTATTTTCCTACCAATTCAAGGAACATTTCTTGTGAAAATTGTTTTTTAGAAAAAAACACAAATCTTCAACACAAATGCAAACATAGGCATTTCATCCATAGACTTTTCACAAAATTGCATGGGTAAATGATTAATAATTAACAAACCCATAGCCTCAAAAAATAATTTTTGTTGTATATGATCCTTATAGAAAGGATTTTTGGCACCAAAAACTTTAACAATTGCACTTCTAAATGGATTTGATTATTTTTTTACAAGTTGTGTATCCGATTTTCCTTTCAATAAATTATTATTTACTTCCTCTTCAAACATTTTTGCAATAATATAATGGTCTACATGGGCATAAACATGGTAAAGTATGCCAACCAAAAACACTTGTTGTCTTTTTAGAAAGTATCCATAAAGTATATTTTAATGTATTGAATTCATGAATAATATTTAAATCAATGATCAACAATTATAATTTCTTTGAATTCATTGCATAATATTGAAAAAAAAATGTTTTAATATGCAATTAAGTACTTTTTTAAAAAATGCAAATACAAAAAATACATGTCATAGTTTTGCAAAATTGAGTTACAAGTATATGAAAGTACAACATAAATTAGAATTATTATACTTTCAAGTTGATGAAAACCTATTGTGTATGGATATGCTTTCAACTTTTCATTATTTAGACATAATCTATCAAAGTTTTAATGTAAAAGTATTTTGGAAAATTTGAAAATTCAATCAATTTAAAACATAATTTTCATCCATTTTTATTACATAAGAAAAATTCAAAATTTATGTACAACTTATAATAAACTCAATGAAGTGTTCTATGATTTCAAAATGAAATTTAAATAGGCATTTAAAATATTTTTTAATGTTAATGTTGAAAAGAGACTGTTTTTTAAATTAATTTTTTTAAGACTACTTTTTGGCATATTTTACCATGTTGGACCCACATTCACATGTTTTTTCAATGTTGTTATTCCATCTATTGTATTGTACATGATTAGACCTTTCCTTGCTTGGGTTTTAGGGTTACAAAACAAAATTGGACTTTTGTAACAAAGAATACATTTCATGGTTTGTGAACATTTCACATCAACATCCTTACTATTATTCACACACACAAAACCCAACATAAAGAATTTCTACCATGTGAATTTTGTCGTGAACACCACTTTCACATGACAAATGTATTTCATTCATATGGATATTCATCTATGATTCACAATTAACCTTTTGTTAAGTCTTCATTAACTTTTTGTTGACTTGCGGTTAACTCTTAATTCACTTTTAATTAAATTTTTGTTTACTCATAGTTTACTCATAATTAAAAAACCTTTGAAAAAACTCCCTTAGTTAATGGACACATGGAAACCTCCATGGAAACTTCTTTGAACTAACTCCCCAAACATGTATAAATAGAAGTAAAACCCCCATTTACCTTTTTTGTATGTTCAACACCAATTTGAAGTATGAACTTACACCATAGCCTTACATTCTATTTTTTTGTGTTAGCATTTATTTACTTCATTACAATAAAAATATCTTTATACTTTGGCTTGCAGATTTTGTGTTATAAATTTTAGCCTTTGTGGTTTTGTCTTAATTAATTTGTTTCATGTTTTGGATTTAAACTCCTTTCATCATTTGTTTTTGTATTTTTCATGCTCATGACCACTTCCAAATTATTTAGTGAACATGTAATTTTCTTATGTTTTCTTTCATTATTTTTTTCCACTTTTTAGGTTTTGGTTATTTTTGGTTTGAAGACGAAGGTTTATTTCACATTTTTCTTCCACTACATCATTCATGAACACTTCACATGTATTTTCACTTATCAAATTTTCATTTTCAAAAGACTAGGCCATTTTCAATTTTTACAACAAAATGCAACCCTAAGATGGGAAAAAAAAAACCCCAAATAAATGTATGATAAACCAAAACACCAAAACTTGCCCTATAACCTAAAAATGCAAGCATTTACAAAAAGATTTACAAATTATTCAAAATTTTCCTCCATTTTTTGGGCAAACAAGGGTAAATGTTAATGTTAGACTCCTTTAAGAATTCTTGCAAAAAAATCAACAACATTGGTATTAAACAACCAAAAAATTAACAATCTTTGGGGGGGAAAAAAACAATTTTTTTAAAAATTAAAAAAATAATAATTATATATATATATATATATATAAAGGGAAAAAAAGAAAAAAAAGATTTAAAAAAATAAATAAGTGGAAATTTTGACCTTTTTTTTTTCTTGATCACAAAAGAACTTTGTGACATGTACAAAACAATGGGAAGGGGTAGTACTTCACCAAAACGCATGCAATAGGAATACCAATCAGCAACACAAAGGAACAATAATAATGACACATGGGGTTTAATCATGAGGTATTTAAAAACAACATAATGAATTAACAACACTAGCAATGTGACAAACTAGTTGCACTAGTAATGTGACAAAGTAGTAGCACCAACAACATGATGAACTAATAATAGGACCAACAATGCAACAAACCAATAATAACATTAACAACACCACAAACCAGTGATAACATTAACAATGTGAAAAACCAATTGCACCAACCATGCAATGAAGGAACAACACAATGCAACGAACCAATTGCACCATGGCCAATAATGCGATGAACCAAGATCATGAATAACACAACAAACTAATAACATAGTGCGATAAACAAGTAGCACCAACAAGGTGATGAAACAAAAACACAATAGGATGAACCAATAGCACCCGCAACATAACAAACTAGCAACACTAGCAATGCAACAAATCAACAACATTTGATGTGACGAACTAGTAAAATTAACAACGCAAAACAACAACACAAAGAGCAATGCAAAGGAGCAACACAAGGAGCAACGCAAAACAACAACACAAAGGAATTAATTGTGATAAAAATGGTTAACCCCAAAGGGGTTTTTATATAGTGGGCACCACTAAGGGTTCCCACCTACCAATTAAGATAATTTAACTACTAATTTAGACCTTAAACTAACCTAATCTAACTACTAACTTGGAAACCAAGTTTTAGTTCTTTCATAGAACCAATTTAATTTTCAAATTAAAAAAAAAAGTAATCATTTTTCATTTAGATAAAAACTGTTGGTCCAATTCCCAAATTAGTTATCACCTTTGGTGATACTAGTTGGTTTTCCTAATGAAAACCAGTTTGAAAATTGGGGGTCCTAATGAAAACCCCCCAACAATGATATTATTCTTTGTAAAAAATGGTTATGAATAGTTAAAAGTAAAAAACTTCACCAACATACACTAAAAATGTCATTCTATTACTGGTCATTATCGACTATGCTAGTTGCTTATGCCATTTGTAGTTGATTCAAACTCGTCGTTTATGCCATTTTTAATCACTTATCCACTTGTAGTCATATAGGACTAGTCATAAAATGGCATTTTTGGCATAATGTAATGAGAGAGCTCAACATGCAAATAGATGGGTCCATTCTTTTGGGGCAAGGGGTGGAAAGGGGGCTTTGAGATTTTCTTTTGGGGATTTTGGCATTCAAGTACCATGATCCCAATGTGTTTCTAGCAACTTCCCAATGATGTTCCTAATATGTGTCGTCATGTTTTCATGTGTTCCATAATCTATTCCCAATAACAAAACACTTCATTTCATATCTTTTGCAAAATATTTTACCTTTCTAATAACTTATATTGTTATACGAAAGGGAAAAATTTACATGATCTTCTATTTTGATAATGTCCATAATGTAATTTTTTTTGTAGGCCAATCAAAGAGGACATTTTTTCAAATATTAAACAACTTTGGGACCTTCTAACCTTGATTTTTGTGGGTGATGGGTCAATCAAAGTAATCATTTTAGATGCACCCCTCAGAATTAATCAATATAAAGGAACTATAGTTCATAGTTCAGTTAATGGGTAAAATCACATTTTGCATTTAAGAATAAAAAGGGAAACACTCCATTGTGACCATTTATTTGTCAAAGTGATACGAATTATTGTTTTCTTTTTTTTTCGCAAAATAGGTGAATTTTTATGTAAAAAGTAATCTACATTTTTAAAAACACATTTTTTCAAGGTTTCTCAAAACAATTCAGAAAATAAAATTTTTAAAAAATCATTGATGGCAATATTAAAAACCAATTTTATAATAGGTTTGTTGCATACTTTGGTGCTCCCAATAGGGTTTAATTCTTGCCTATCAAATTGACAATATAATCAATAAACTTTGATCAAGTTTAGTGGGTAAGCATTAAATAGGAGCAATGAATTAAATTCAACATCAATGTAGATGTAGGACAATATTATAATCATACCTTGATTGTGATGAATGTTTTAACTATCTTTCTTGCCCCAACATCTCAAGAAAAACAATTGTGGTGCAATGGTTAGAATTGCCCCATGTAGCACAACCTTATAAGGTTTTGTTTTTTCCAACTTCTCATTTTCTTCCACAAACAAATGAAAATGAAAGAGGATACATGGTTGCACAAAGAACTTGCCCTAGGGAAACATTGTTACCCATGGCAAATGGGTCCAAATTCCCCAAGAAAACATGCAAAATTCCTCAAGGAATTGTGTTTCCAAGGGGAACCTAGCCCATTTGCCTTTGTGCAACCATGTTTCCTCAATGAACTTAAGCTCATTTGCCTTTAAGAACCATGTTTTGGGCCCATATTTCCCAAACAACCAAATGTTTTTAAGGAACTTGGACCCATTTGCCCTTAAAGGGTAGTTGCAAATCTTGTTCTTCCCAAGGAACTTAAGGAACTTGGTTAACTCCCCTTCTCCCCAAGCAAGTTGCCCAAGGAATAAATCCATTGTTTGTGGAAAAAAATGAAAAGTTCAAAAAAAGAATTGAATCCTGCACCTTTGGGTTGAAGGGCCAATTCTAACCATGCTACACCACAATTATTTTCTTCAAATGATGGTGCAAGAAAAATTATTAAAACTTTGATCGCAATTTGAATACAATGGAAAATAAAAACAGAAATAATTTTCATGTTAGGCATTGCCTTTCATTTGTATCAAGCCTGGTGTTACATTCAATTCATTGTTCTTATTTAATGTTTGCCAATTTAGTCATGGAGATCCTAATCATTTTATCACCTAACATTAAATGAAAAAATAAATAAACATGGTTATGGAAAAAAAATGCACTTAATTTGTAGAACTATAGGTCATTTATGTGTGACTCTATTTCTTTATGTAAAGGATGTTACCTCCATTTTGGAGATGATCATTCTTTAATTTTTACAATGGGATCAACACAATTTTAAGAAATATTGTTTTCCAACTAGTAATCACATGGTGTTTGTTGGTTATCTCATTCCATGACCTTCCAAAATTTGGGGTTGTGGTATGAGGTAACAATTAGCATGACTTGGTCAATGTAAAATATTGAACTATATTACATGATCAAGCTTAATAGATTTTTCATCAATTTGAATTTAACTCTTTTTTTTTTGTACCTTATGGGAGGTTTTAATAGCATAATTAGTCACCTTGTGGAATGTTCTTAAATCAACATACTCCAAATGCCTTTGCAATGGTAAATGCAATTTATTGAAATGGTTGTTCCCAAAACATGACCCCACCAATGATGAAAAATTGCATTTTTTTGCAAAGTCCTCTCAAATTTTCCAACTAAACCCTACAACTTGGTGCACAATGTAGGATTCCATAGATGCCCAATGAAACTTGGTAATAGTTGGGCGCAAAGTCTTTTGTTGTGGGAAATTTACAAGAAGAAATCATGATGCAAAAGCTTGGAGCTTCAAATGATGATGGTGATGGCAAACCACCCATCATTGCTTCTCATCAAAAGAGAAAAAAACTTCAAACTTGAAGAAAGCAATGGTTATTATAGACTCCTATTTTAGCTAATTGCAAAATGATGAAGATGACCATTTGAAGTACCACCAACTCCCTTCTTGGGATGACAACTATGATGGCAAACATCCAAACACCTTCCCAATCCCTCGTGCCAAAACCATTTGCAAACCTTCTTTATCATTCACCTACAAATTCCATCATGCAACCTCCAAACTTCTTGACCTCTTTAGCATTTGTTCACAAACTACAAAACTTTCACACATCCTATAACCCTCTATGTGCAACATCAATAAACTCCAAGGCACTTTTGGCACAAGTATACAATGCATACACAAACAAATTATACGAAATTGAAACAATGCAAGCAATCTTGAGAGACCCATATAGGAAATTTCAATAATTTACAACCATTTTATTTCACACAATGTTCAAGCCCTTTTGTGCCCATAAATGTTCCACCAAATATGTTATATTAGTTATATTATGCCATTAAATAGGAGTGAATATTAAGATCAATATGGTAAGAAATAATCATAATTTTTCCTAATGTGTTTACCATAATGTGTTTTTAAAAAAATGTTGTCCTAGAACACCTTAAGAATAATGTTTCATTTCTTAGTAAATTTATCCAAAAAATTCAATAGGAATTTCAATATTTGTTTAAGTTGTTTCATATATTAACTACAAATAAACTGAAGTATGTTTTGCATAATGATAAAAAAATTTAGTACTATAAAACATTAGATTATGTGGAATTGATGCAAATTTTTTGATTTTTTTCATCAAAAAGATTGTGTTAATAATTATAATTTTTTTTATTAAAAAAAGGTGACATTCCAAAAGTTTGGAAAGAAGTAGGGGAGATGTGGATATTAGAAAATGACATTGTTTGATGTGTTCAATGATACTTTGAAACTCCAAATAAGAAAATTCTATTTTAAAAATGTTTCATTTAAGTTTTCATTCCTTATTGGTTTATACTTCAATAAAACATCCAAATTTTATTTAATTGTTTTTTGTCACCCATTTTTGCAATTATTGGTTGAAGGACTAAACATCTACATCAACCTTTCATTGTTTAACATTTCAAAATGTTCATTTTGCCTGAAGACACAAGATAGGACTAGGTCATGGTTCTTGCTGTGGTAAGTCAATTGCAAATACATCCTGGGCTTCTCACCATCCATGTTATGAAAGTTCCATTACCATCCAATTGAGCAATTCTTCCACTTGTATCAAAGCTTGTAAACATGCTTGAAAAGACTTTCTTTACATTAATCTCGAGTTGTTTCTCTATGTTTGCTCTCATGCATTTTGAAAGGTACATTGGCTGAAAATTTTCAATTACAACATGCACATATTGTTTCATACATTTGATCACGATACTCTTGGCATGCCGCCAATATTCTTTGATTGCATTAGCCATTGTTTATGGTACTCTTGACATGCAAAGTGCAGGTATGAATTTCAAGATTGAAGATAAGCCAAGTATTTGTGGTACTTCCAACCAGCAATACTTGAAACAATTGAGTTAGAATTTTGTAGCTCCTATGGACATGCCAATAGATGGATCATCTAGAGGTCAATGGACCCCAAGTATTGGTTGTAACATAAAAGTTGAAAATAGCATATCACTTATATTTCCACACAAGTAGAATTGTTCTCTAGTAAATTTACCCATTACAAATTCTGATCACATTTCATGGATGCCCATTTTGCTGCCTCCCCTTATTTATTCAAACTAGTGTATCTTACGTCGTTGGCCCAAGTGTGAACACATTGAGGGCTCACCTGAATTTTCCTTCCAAACCCAATTTTTGAAATTAAAAGAAATTTCCAGCAACAAAATCCACTAAAAAACTCATATCTTCCACAACTTAGCTCTGAAAATTGTGAAATAGACTCTATTAAATTTGACTCACTGAGGGCTTTCAACAACACCCCGGAAAGCCCCCAAATTCCAATGCAGTTTTCAGTTTTGATTTTTATTTAATTTTCATTCAGAAAATGATTGAATAATAAATAGCTTCCACATGTAGCTCCAAACAGTCTCCAACCAAGTCGGTGCACCCATGCTCATTGAGAGCTTTCCAAAGATACCAAGAGTATGGCATGAAGGGTCGTGTGCTTCGAGAGATCTAAGTGTGACAAAACAAAACAAACTACCTTGCTTCATAGATAGATAGTCAACATTCAGAGTGATGAAAGTTGATTCCTCATTAACACACCACCTACCATACCATGTCCCTCCCCCAAATAGCTAGAGGCACCCTTCCACAACACCCATGGGACTTTTTTGGGTTTTTGGTGGATATTTCTTTTTCACCCCGGGGGACAAATCCATGAATGTTGGTGAAAACCACCTTCATTTCACCCCTTCCCATATGGTCTTTAAAAAATCAAAAAATCAAAATAAAACCTCATGA
>Ga0209208_10011520_pt1 | contig 11312 bp, 5 predicted proteins | sample S1TSphfallax_3_FD_187694 | JGI IMG/M metagenome (GOLD analysis project Ga0209208, IMG submission 187694) | Host-associated microbial communities from peat moss isolated from Minnesota, USA - S1T2_Fd - Sphagnum fallax MG (SPAdes) (version 2) | ecosystem: Host-associated > Plants > Peat moss >...
AGGTGGGTTTTTAGCATTTTTACGAAAGTGCTACTAGAAGTGGCGACCTAGAAATGGCCTAGGTTGTAAATGTGGCTAACTAAAAAAAAATTATTTCGAAGAAATGGCGAAAAAAGTCTGAAAATCACAAAATTTCGCGAAGTCACGAAAACTCGCCAGGACAAAAAAAGAAAACGCTGCAAGGAGTAAAATAGATAATGGCAAAAAGATATTGATTCAACAAAACATAAAAAAAATTTGCCATTTGACCCAAAAAAGAATCAAAATTATTTTGGTCAAATATACAAATTAAAAAAAAATCTTCAAAAAATCTTTAAAAAATCGACATGTTTCTACACATTACATTGGGTTCAAGAAAGTAGCCAGGATATTAGAAAGATTTTAATAAATTTTTTAGCTTGGATAGCCAGTCTATAGCCAAATATGACTAAATCTCCTTGTAGGAACCTAGCCTAGTAGCGGTTGGTGTGGTGTGATGTTTAAAGTAGATTTGCCGTATCCCAGAATCTCTCGTGTCTGCCGCATTTCCCGTGTCCAGACTTGCTCTCCTGTTCTCGTCCCCGCTTCCGTGGCAGAGAAGGGCGCGGGAGTGTTTTTTTCCTCCACATTTTTGTCTCTATCTCTCTCTCTCTCTCTCTGTGTCACGTCTCTACCTATTTGTTCTTGTGACTGCTCCATGCTACTCTCTTCTCGTCCAACTGTGGTGCTGATTGCTCTTCCGCAACGGTGGTTTTCCGCTCTCTTTCTCTCTCTCCGGAGCAAGTGAAAATAGCACTACTGAAACCGAAGATCGAGTCACAGAGCAGTTCCAGGATCTCGGAATTTCTTAGTAAGTTGAGGATGGTAAGAAGAGAGAGATGATGAGGTTAATTTCCCTTTGAGTGAGGGAGTGAGTGAGCTCGCTCTGGAGGAAGAAGAGGCTGCTGCGGCGAAGGCAATAGTAGCGAGGAGCTTCCTTCCTGGGATGTGGAACTGAAGAAATGCGGCACTACTGCAGTTAGCTCTCTCTCCCTCCTCTCTTCTTGAAAGGCTTTCTTGAAGGAGGGAAAGAAATGAAGCGGATAGGTTATTGAGAAGAAGAACCGGATCATTACGCACAGGAGTAGGAGGAGAGCTTCCCGGGGGGGGGCTCATTTTGCGAAGGAAGGAAGGAAGGAAGGAAGGAATGTGCATCTGACTGAGGAAGTTCCTCAGCGACAAAGTTGTTCGCTCCCTCCATCGATGTCTGCAATTAGAGCAGTCTCCCTAAATGCAAGGGGGAACAAGCTATTGGTTAGTCTGCGCCGACGGCATTTTCAGTGGCAGGCAAGATAAGCAGGTTACGGACGGGATGAAGTCTGTACGACAATCGTCATGGGGCTGCTGATAAAGAGGGTTCTCCCTTCCTCTGTGACTCGATCAACACTGGCACTGATAGAAGAAGAAGAAAACAACAAACGCTGGTAAAGTACCTACTTGCGCACTCGAGGTGTTTTCCGTTGATACTGAAGTGTATGTGTGTGCTTGCTTGTTGCATCAGTTTTCGAGATGAAGAATTAGTTTAGCTTTCAAGCGTGGCATGTATCCTCTTGTCTTGTTCTTGTGAGCTGCTTCAGAACTTACTGTTAGGGATGATGTACGACTTTCCTTTGAAGTTTTGAGATGAAGCTTCTCCGTTGTCCACATGCAGTTGTACGATTGCAATGGATACCTAAGGCTGCTTTGGCACTCTAAGACCCTTCCCCGCGTGACTGCATTACAAAGAGTTCTAGGAATGTCCTACCACTGAAGGCAGCAGCAACATCAGCTAAGTAGTCATCTGTTTCATTTTAACCTTGAGCCAGCGTCCATCAGCTGGAGAGGACCCTGGCATACAGGAGTTCATACTTTCAAGGTGGGATAGGTCCTGGTTATCAGGATGAGTGGAGGGTTATCTTCTTCTTTCAGAGCTTGAAGGAGAGGTTCTGGTCGTTGCAGCTTCATTTGTCAGCCTACACGGTTTACATCAGTCTAGTTGCAATGCTGATTGAAGTGCAGCAAACAGAGACAGAGTCTGCACCAGACAGTTTGTTGAGCTGTCAGGATTCTATTTCGTGGATGTATCAAACAGAAATTCGGCCCGAGGTTCAAGATGCTGTCTCATGGAGGACTCAGATGGAACTGAAGGCTGAACTCCCCCATCTGCAAGGGGTCTGCCAAGAGGTTGTCTCTAGGAAAGGTATAATGGAGCGCCAGCCCAAACTTTCTAAGCTTCAGGGGGTATCTCAGGACCATAATCTGCTCTGCAAAAGTCACCAACTGGAGCTTGCAGCTTCAGAGCATCCCAAGTTCCAAGGTGCAGTTCCTTGGAAGGCTCAAATGGAGATGAAGCCTGAGCTTGCCACTCTTAAGGGATTACATAAAAATGTTGTCTTGTTGAAAGGGGGTGATTGTAAACCCAAGGCTACCAGTTTGTATGTGGCTGGTCAGGATGTTAACTGTTGGAAAAGGAGGGGGAAGCGGAGGCCAGAAGGCAGCAGTCTCCCTACATCTTATAAGGAACCAACTTGTCAAGAGACATACGCAGCTATAAGCACACCTGAGGCCCATGTTTTGGCTGTTGATGATAGCAACATTGATAGGAAAATAATAGAGGGCCTTCTGAAGACTTCATTGTACAAAGGTGCACTGATTTATTTATCTTGCTTTCTTTTTGACCTTTGTACATGGACATATAGCACAGTGGTGATACAATACTAGGAAAATCACTTTGCTTGATTATGGTTAAGGCTGCATTTCTGAGCTTTGCAAATAAGTGTGATATCTCACAGCATGGTTTGCATGGCAGTCACCACTGTTGACAGTGCTTTGAGGGCTTTGGAAGTCCTGGGTGTCTCTGCGGGATGCACCACATCTGTCAAACCAAATGTAAGAATCCATTATTAGTTAATGTTTGTAACCATTGCTGCTGTAGCCTTACAATCAAATTAGATTTGGCACTCTATGCTCTGTTTGAGGTTTGTGACTCATCATCTCACCTGTTTTCTGATGAACAATTTTGGACTGTTCTTGCAGGCATTTCAAGTCAATCTCATTATCACAGACTACTGCATGCCAGGAATGACTGGCTATGATCTCCTCAAAACAATCAAGGTAGTGTACTCTCTTCCACTGTTACATGCACAAATTTATTCAGCTATGAAGTTCTGAGAAAGTGCTTGATACTCCAAACATCTCTATGTCCTGCAATTGAAATGTGCTAAAATTATCCTTCAATGCAGAGGAAAAGCACTAGTGTCCATGAAACATTAATTGCAGCCTCTTGCAAGGAACAGCTGTTGATCTGTAGTGAAGCCTCATTTAAGATTGTCACTCCACGTATATATGTCACGAATGTAGGAAGTCATTCATATTTCCTTATGGTTTACTTGTTGGATCTGATTGTATAAGACATGTTTCTTCCACAAATTTGTTGCAGGCCACAACTGCCTTACATGAAATTCCTGTTGTCATAATGTCCTCGGAGAACATTCCCAAGCGCATAAAGAGGTGATCTTGGTTTCAAGTTCAGAAGATGTTGTTTGTTGCAAACATAAGTTAATATTGTGGAGCCCCTACTGTCCAGGCATTTTTCACACTTTAAATCATGTATCAATCTCCCTGGTTCTAGGGAGAGTATTTATCAACTAGGAAGTAAACTTAAGTCCAGGTTTACTCTTCCAAGGTCGAGTCTCTTGCAGAGATTGCAGGATTTGCAGGTTGCCCTGTTGTTGTTTTTGTATTATTGACATGTGGAAACCAGGATCAGTGACATTCTCACAATGTTGTTGTTGGTGAATGGCAGTTGTCTTAATGAGGGTGCTGAAGAGTTCATTATCAAACCAGTAAAAATGTCTGATGTGAAGCGGTTGCAGTGCCACATAAGACCTTTTACCAGAGCTCCTTGTTCTGGGTCAATTGAGAGCTTGGGTCCTTCATCAATTTCTTCAAACAGGAAAGTTGGGTCTCCTGATGGCCTTCAAGCAAAACCAAGTCCAGAGTCACAATCATGCCTAAATGGAGTAGTTGTTGCTTAAGGAACAGCTTGAACTTCAGAGGCATAGCTCTGGAGCCATGTATGGCATTTGGTTATTTAATGGCCTTTAAGGGAGTTCACAGAACTTCCAGAGGCTATCAGGGGCATGTACATTATATGATGCAGTACAAGCTGTTCAATTTTTCTGCTGGATCATACTTCGTTGTCTGGCACTTAACTGGTCAGCTAACCACGACAAGGCCAAGAGCATCTCTGTCCACTCATGTGTGGCCTGTACTCTGAGCATTTTCCTCACAACTTTCATGAAGTTCCTTGTGAGATTAAGAGCCTTTCATGGAATCTTGGTCTGTTGTTTACCTAAACATTCTGCAAGGTGTTTGGATGTCACTTATTTTCTAACCACTGGTAAACTTGTGCTAGAGCATACTGAACTGTGTGCCTCTGGTTGGATTTAAGTTTGCTGTTGATCACCTTTAACTCTTTAACCATGTGTCCTGCTGCTTGAAATCTCCATGGTTTTCCTGAAAAGTAATATTGATCCTATTTTTGTATTCACCTCCAATGATCCATGTGCAAATGAACCATGAAGCTGTTCCTTTGTTCTTACAGATCAAAGATGTTGTGTCATGCTGTGCTACTTGATGTTGGTTTCATTGTTGGTTTCGATAGATCAAAGAGAACCTGCTGCATCAACATGAGAGTTGAAAGCTACCACTAAATGTTGCAGTGATGCTGGACATGTATGTGTCTGGGCATGACATGCTTGCAAAGGTGCAAAAGAGTACAGATGGGAGTACTGAAGTCTTTCAAGGGGGCCAAACAAACTCAGCTTATTGGTGCTGAAGTAGGCAACCTCTAATGCAAAGATGGGCCAAGAGTGACAAGAAGAGGAATAGATCCTTGAAGGTTTCTTTTTTCCCTATATCTTCTTGTCTTTTATGAGCCCCTCTTACTTTAGGCTAAAAGCCTAATTGAAAATCGGCACTAGTTTTCTTTCATACCCTTTCAGGTTTTCATACCTTTCCAAGTTATCATTGAACTGGTTCCCACCCCAATGAAAACCGATGTTCAAGTATGAAAAATAACTGATGAAATTGGTAGCTTGGGTTTAGGGTTTAGACAATTTGATAGTAGGAAAATCTTCCAAAATATTGAAAATCTTGGGAACCCCATGAGATGTACAATATATGAACAATGTGTATGAACATTTAAATATTCAGGATTTGTTTTAATTGAATCATTTTTTCAAAAGTGCCCTTCAAATTCACGCACTCATTGACATAATTGCCTTTCAGATTGGAAGGGCTATTTTTTCTCCCCTTATGAGTTAGAAGGGTTATAAGTAAATAGATGTAATAAATTAATTGTTTTTTGGAGCTCAATGTGGGTACAATGCAACACCCATGAATTATTATTTTTGGAGATTTTTAAAAAACTATATTCAAATTATGATGAAAATCTTGACTATCTTGCACCATTGTTTGAAAAATAAAAAGTTATGGTAACAATGAATAAAAATCACCCCCCCTTCAACCCTAAGGTCCAAGGTTCTAATTTTTTCCTCAATTTTCAATTTTTTTTCATGGATGGATGGATGAAAAAGAAAATGTAGTCCTTGGGCAACTTCCTTGGGCAATTATTTCCTCATATTTAGCTAGTAGCCAAATTTGGCTAAATCACACAAAATTGTGGATCATTGCTACTTTGGCAACATCACACAAAATTGACATAAAAAAACACTTCCAGTATCAGTGTTTGTGTTTGTGTGCTCAAGTGGCAGTCATCTATAAGAACATTTAGCCAAATTTGGCGATATTCAAAACATTAAAGTAGAAAAATCTTTAGACTACTTCGTGTTGTAACTTGTAGGCAGTAGTGGCGATTTTTGGCGATTTTTGAGATTTTATTTTTTTTCATTTTAAACACCGATTTAGTCACAGAATATTCTTTTTTCAAAATGTTATTTTCGCAAAATGGCTAAAATTCGCCACACAAAATCACTGCAGCTGTATATGTACATCGTATATGTTCATGTATATACGCTATAGCTACATGTATGTATACATACACAGCCGGTACCTGCTTGCGCGCTCCCTTTGCTCTCGCGAAACGCACAAACGCCAACGCTGCGTTGCGATCACGAACTGGTCGGGTCGTCTTGTGTGCGCACGACGAACATGATGGCGCTCAAGGCAGCGGGGCCGGCGCAGGCCACAGCTGCCAAACCTGGGGGTGTGGGAATGGAGCCCGTTGTAGGGAGTTTGACAGCCGGCAAGAAGAACCGTGAGTACAAGGTCACCAACCGATTGCTGGAAGGGAAGCGACCACTATATGCCATCTGCTTCAATCTCATCGACTCCCGCTTCCATAACGTTTTTGCTTCCGCTGGCTGCAATCGGGTACCCGAGTGCAGACAATCCCCCACGCCCCCCCCCACTCGCCCCCGTTTTTTCTTTTAGGGGGGGCTACGCATTTGAATCACTTGGATGGAATGAGTCAGTGGAGTATTTTTTCTTTATTCATGTCGGGTTCTTGGGTTTTTCTTTTTGCACAAATGCAGGTGACGGTGTACCAGTGCCTGACAGAGGGCGGAGCAGTTGCAGTTTTGCATGCTTTCATTGACGAGGATGTATGTACCCACAACCTTCTTTATCTTTCTCCCATGGGATTTTGCTGTTGTCGTGGTGGAGAAGACATTGGTTTCGAGATCGCATCAGAACATCTGAGAAGGATCGCTATCAATGTCTAGGGTTAGGGTTTTCTTTTTTCTTTTTAGGGTTTAGGGTTTAGGATTAAAATTTTTTTTTTTTAATAGGGTTTAGGTTTCGATTAGAGATTTTTCTTGTCTGTGCATTGGAGGCATTGCTCATCCCTTAAATCAGTGTGGAAGCAGGGCGAGTCTTGTTTGGAATGGTTGTTTTCTATCACAGAGACAATGGATAGCAGGGATTTGTGTGCATTTGTTACCGTCAAGATTAATCATTCTCTTGCTGTCCTAATGGTGGCATCACCACAGAAAGAGGAGGAGTTTTACACAGTGAGCTGGGCGGTTGGTGACAATGGTGAGCCATTACTTGCTTGTAGTGGGAGCAATGGTGTGATTCGCATTGTTGATTGTGGCAAAGGGTCATTTCTCAAGGTGAGAATCACCTCCTGACTTTCTCACCTCAGTTCACTGTGGCTCATAAGCTGTTGTGGGTGAACAAACAGGCTTGATATATGCTGTTCTAATGTTCTCTGAGCAAATTTTTATTTGGTGCTTCAGAGCTTTATTGGGCATGGAGACTCTGTCAATGAGCTTCGCACTCAGACTCTGAAGCCTTGTCTTATTGCATCAGCAAGCAAGGTACTTCACTGCCTTTTTTCCACTCATTGGTGGGACCATTTCTCCATTTCATAACTCTACGTGTCAGAGTACAAACCTCTAATGTTGATGTTTTACAGCAGCTGCTGTGATAGAAGAGTGAGCATCAGGCCGCAATTGCAAGGATTGTCTGCAGATACATGTTCATTCCAGAACAATCCTCCCGCACTCTTTTCTTAGAAATCTCATTGTTGTGCCTGGATTGGATATTGCAGGATGAGTCTGTGAGACTATGGAATGTGAACACAGGTGTATGTATACTTATATTTGCTGGGGCTGGTGGCCACCGCAATGAAGTCCTCAGTGTGGTTAGTGCTGTTCTTTGTTCTCATGACAGTAGCCTCTCTTATTTGTCAAGGCCACTGATTCTTTGCTGGGTAATTTCTGAGGAGTGTTGAGTTTCCATGCTGATCTTCTGTACATAACTTGGTGGACTTGAGCAGGACTTTCATCCATCAGACATTCTTAAGATAGCCAGCTGTGGTATGGATAATACCATTAAGATCTGGTCTCTGAAAGGTGAGAACTCCATTCTCCTTTGCACATGTAGAATGCCTGTCAGCAGTTTTTGCCTCTTTGCTGGGTGATGTGGGTGAATTGCTTTCCTAATTCTGGGTAGTGTGGATGGTGATAATGGGTGCAGAATTTTGGAGTTATGTGGAGATGTCATTCACATGGTCAGACATACCCTCCAAGTTTCCCACAAAGTATGTCCAGTTCCCGGTATGCCATCTTCTGGACAGTTGCATATATCCTGTGGGTGAAGAAACCTTGAGGCATATTTGTCTTCGTGCTGAGAACCACAAATAGTAAATGCAAGAGCTCTCATAGCTGTTATATTGATTCCCAAGTATGTATCTGGTAACTGTACAATGGTGACATCAAATTAGGGGAGCACTAAGGTAGAAGATGTAGTGGGCTGTGGAGGGCAGTTGTTCAATGCTCTGGTCCATTCCAATTATGTGGACTGCACACGCTGGCTTGGTGACTTTATTCTGTCCAAGGTACATTCTGTGCTACATTTGGTTTTGGAAGTCTTTGAAAGGGGAAAGTCATGTTAAACACCGAGCATTAGAGAACTCCAGGCATATTTCATAAAAGTTTCTAACAATTTGAGTGGATTGCAGCTTCCATCGATTATTTGGGTTGCTCTTTAATAGGATCTCCAGAAGTACTTATTTGGAATGGGGCTGTGGGGTGCAGAGTGTGGACAATGAGATAGTATTATGGGAGCCTCTTTACAAAGAGCCTGGTATCACTGCTAATGAAGTATGCACATTTTTCAGTCATGTTTTTTTGGTGTATTTAAGGCTCTTTGTGCTGTGCTCGCTCAACAGAGGGACTTGCCTCAAAACATGTGGCCTGTGTATTCTGAACTATATACTAGAAGCATAATGAGTGTGTTTTTGTTAGTTGGCATGAAGTGAAGATCTCCTCCTTGAAGTCAGGTTCCTGATTTCTGATTGATTTTCACTAACATCCTTGAGAGCAAGCCTAATGAATTTGTGCTTATCAACAGGGCAAAGTAGATGTACTTCAGAAATATCCTGTTCCAGATTGTGACATCTGGTTCATCAAGTTTTCTTGTGACTTTCACTTCAACACACTTATAATTGGTAACTTGTTGACACATATTACGTTAGAGAGGGTTAATCTTTGTGATTTCTATGCTGGCGGTATCTTTTTCTATCTGTCAATCATGCTTCTTTAGTCAAAATCAATCTTTTGTTTGCATATCTGCTTCAGAAACTGAAAAACTGAAAAACTGTGGTCATAACTTGTCTCATACTTCTTGAACAGGAAACCGAGATGGGAAGGTGTTGGTCTGGGAGGCACAAACTAGCCCACCTACTCTGATTGCCAAGTAAATCTACTCTGTATTACGAGATTAAAAAACTCTCTTTCTTTTTTCTTCTTTCCTTCAACCTGAAAGGTAGCTTTAGTTTTCAAGATCTTGCATGGAAATGGCAGGTTATCACATTCACAATGCAAGTCTCCAATTCGCCAGACAGCCACATCATATGATGGAAGGTTAGTCCTCTTATTTATGTATTTGTGAATGAAGAAGCCCAATGGTAAAAGACAGTGCTAATGTGACATCCTTTTGGTGGTATATTATAGATAGCAAGCAACATTACCAAGAACAATCAACATGATTGAGAGAGGGGCTAAATGTCCTCAACCTCTGTTTCCTCAAAGTTTTATAGTGGTGGTTGGTGGGTTTCATCGGGTGATGCAGCACGATCTTGTGCTGCTGTGAGGATGGCTGCATCTGGAGGTGGGATTTAGTCTCATGACAACTCCTACTTTTGGGTAAGAGTCGCAACTACTTCATTCAGCTGGTGCTTTACACTGTCAAATCCTAGTGTTGGTGGAGCAGAACTATTAAATCTGCTATGAGAGCTTTTGGTCAGGTCATATTGAAACATATCCAATATGGGCTGGGCTTATACAGAGAGAATAGCGCAATTGTACAGTCAAAACAATCCTTGAACAAGAAACGAGACATTCTTTCTGTAAGGAATCACACAAATTCAGGTTGCAGTTTGGTGGTTCACACAGCCTAGGGTTTTGTTCTGGTGATATTTGATTGTGGTCATCTTGTTGATGTCAAGATCTTGATCATTGTCATGAACTCCTGAAGACTTACAAAATACACCAAAAAGAGAGTATGTCAATGGAGTTATTGTCAATCGTACATATATAACATTGGGTTATACACCATACTATATAACATCATGTTATACACCATACTATTTGGTATGTTATTTGGACCATATTTTAGTTCTTATTCTAATCAAACATTTGGTTGGTAGATTACTCAAGTTTTCATTTTCAAAGTAAATTAGCATTAAATATATAAATACAAATTGAGCAAAATTATGAAGAGCAACTAAACTTTTTAATTTGAAATCAAGGTATCAAAATGGCACAACCTTTTGGAAGAGTTAGATGCCCAATAAACTAATCCATTCACCAAATTGACAAATAAATGGCATATGGTTTTAACTCCCAACTTTTTTATTTGATGAATGTCATGCATCAACAATACCAAGGAGATTTTATAAACCATTTTCACGAAATGCAATAAATGATGAAAATTAATACATTACTTGAAGCAATTGCACCTTGTTCATAACAAGGAGTGTGTCACACTATGGCCTTGTGATTTACATCAAAACATATCTTAAGGCAAAAGAAGAATTATGGAAACTCAAATGTTTCACCATGCAAAAATATAATCTTCAAAAAATCTTCTAAATGAAATCAAAACCTGTCAAGATATCATAACTCTATAACTAATCTCAAGTTTCAACACAATACAAAATATCATCTTTCAAGAATCCTCATATCAAAATAGACCTATTATCTAGGGGCCAAAATCCCTTAAGCTACTAAAACTCTATAATGAATCTAACCACAATATCCTTGCCAGGTAGGCAAGGCCAACAACCAAGCACCCTAACTAACACATTTATGGAAAACATACATTTGGCAAGAAGATTTTTCGAATTTTATGATTGATATGCAAAATAAATCATACCATGGTTACCTATTCTTAATGGAAGAAAATATGCCATGTGTGTGTTTGAAAATAAATAATTATACCAAGTGTGTAGTTCAAAAGCAAATTATAACATGGGAAAACATGAAGATGAAGGAAGTTATGTTGCAAGGTTTCACACATGTTTTGTTGTGTCTATGTTGAGTCAATGTATGTCTTCCATGACTACCATTGCCCAAACTTAAACAAAATAAAAACATAGTTCAAATACCATGGTTGAGAATAGCACCTTAAGCACTTGAGGTCAGTGATATTTTTTGGATCAAAGCAACTTTAAGAGGTAAAAGGAGAATGTTTTGTCACAAACTCCTTGTTTTTTCTAGAAAACAAATCACCAACATTATGAGGAAAAAATATATTTGGGAAAAAATTCACCATATTTTAATTAA
>Ga0209208_10011521_pt1 | contig 11312 bp, 8 predicted proteins | sample S1TSphfallax_3_FD_187694 | JGI IMG/M metagenome (GOLD analysis project Ga0209208, IMG submission 187694) | Host-associated microbial communities from peat moss isolated from Minnesota, USA - S1T2_Fd - Sphagnum fallax MG (SPAdes) (version 2) | ecosystem: Host-associated > Plants > Peat moss >...
TCTTAGGATGTTGGGGGAGACTCTGCAAACAACATATTATGGAGAAGGTGTTTTTTCAATTGGGTATATCCATGAAGAGCAAAGCTATGCAATGGCAGCTTCCCAGATCTGTTCAGAGCTTGCACGGTCCTTTGCATTTGAATTCAGCTATAGAATTAAGTTTGTTGTCTTTTGATGTACAGAACTGTTTTCATCTATTCTAAATCAATCAAGAATTTCTTAGTGTCTTGAAGCACTATGTATGTCAACAGGTTCACCAGGCTTTGGAAACAAGTGCCATCTACAAACAAGCTTTAGATAGGCTTTATTTACCTAACCACACACAACTTTGCTGCCCTCTACAACCATATGGTCTTGGAAGTACACCACATTGACCGGAGAATTCAGGGGCCTGTCGATGGCGTTTCATGTGTTTCCATGTTAGTAAATGCCAGAAGTTTTGATCAAGTGCTAGTAACAGGCACATCAACTATCCATCAGCTTCTGAAATGGGATTTGGAGCTTATCTTCAGCTCCTTCAGTGATCCCAGCATTCTTTTCCATGAGGATCATGTCAGATCTTCTCTTACCTTTCTACAGTTTTGCGAGTATGTTTGTCCTGTCTTATTACACAATCTAGGTAAGGTCTGTGGCTGGTCTAGCCAAGAAACTGAGATTGGGGATGGATGTGCTTCTTTGCAGGTGAGGCTGTCGAGTGTGGCTTTGAGATAAGAGCACATTCAATGAACATGAAAGGGATACTGCATCAAAAATTCCTGTCATGCTTTTTCTTCTTTTTCTTCTTCCTGCAGGCCCTCTCTACTTGGCTGCTCTTTCCAAGTGTATGTGTTCTTGTGTCAAACGGAAGATATGTGTATTGTTTGATACAAAAACCTACATTCTACATTTTGATGCCTAAAAAAAGGCATGAAAAGTACGGTATTTCATGTGGTAATTGCATGAACAAACTCTTGATGAAGAAGAGATAAGTGTGGAATGTATTGAGTGTGTATAAACACTTGGCTGCACTAGCTTTCTTCCATCGTGAGGAAAGGGTCATATTTAAAAATCTGAATTATGAAATGGATGTGCTAGAATCCATTGCTTGAACACTCTAATATGTCATCAATCTATATGTAGAAGCACACTCACTATAAACAGTGATCATGAAACTCTCTTCCTCATGATGAAGGAGAGTTTTGTAACCCTTTGCAATTTCTTTTGATTGTGCACAATTTGGACAGGACATTTACAAAGAACTGTAAATCATTTCAGAGGCACTTGATGTGGATTCTTTGCCATGCCAAATTTGAGCTTTGAATTCAGATTATCTAGCCAGGTGGAAGAGTGTTGTGTCTGCTGATTGTCCCTCTCCAGATGGGGCTATGCAATGTGTCTATATAGAAGGTTTGGCATCCTCATCTAAGGTTGTTTAGTATTATCTTGAGCATCAAATACAACACTCATTGTTGTACTTCAATAGTTATGAATGTTTGAAAAGTCAGGAAGAGGATTCTTGACCACTCACAGCACAATTTTGAGATCAAATTATGTACAAATCATGATCATATGTTTTGATGAGAATTATAATAAAATGACATCATATGTCAAAGTGGCTTCAATTTCATGGGATTTACAAGGCACCAAAGTTTCAGGTGAGAAATGTGATTCATGAGAATAGGGTAACAAGGCTCCAAACTTCACACATGCTAACAATATCCCTCTTCTGAATCTCGAGAAGGTTTTCAAAGCAAGAAACTCTTGTTTTGGGACATTTCACAGCTAGACATTGGCAACACTAACAAAGCTTGTTGCAATTTTTGTGAACCACAAATTGGATAACCTCCTGAATTCACCTTTAGCTTCAACCATTGGTGCAAATGTAAGTGTCAGCAACTGTGCAGTCCTTTGAAAATCAATTGGGAAGAAAGATGGAGATCAATAGATGATTCTTCAATTAACTGCCATCAAAAGCTGTGTGGATTATCTTTGCATCTGCCAATCCTCCAGTCCACAATGTGGCACCCTTTCAATGCATTAATGTGGCATATTGGGACAAGAACAAAACCAAAATATTTGCCAGAAAAATCAAAGTGCAGTTCAAATGCAGTTTATTTTGAAGTTAAAACTCAACCCAAACAGAAGTGAGAGATGGAAGAAAACCAACAAGCACCAACTATTGGGCTATTGGGCTTTTCTGTTGGACAATTCTACTTACTCTGGTAGGTGAATTCTCACTCAGATTTTTATGCTTTTATAGCTAGATACATATTCCAAATGTGTTGCATTTTAACTTGGAAAAGAGATAACAGGAATAGTTCATCATTGTTTATGTTAATTTCAGATTTAGTTTGTTTTTCATAAATAGAAATACCATAGACAATGAAAAAACACATCTTAATTTGTTTTTTTCATTTCCATGTTGGTGGGTAGGGGAAAGTCTAGCAAGGTATTTATTATCAAGATTTAGGAATGAGATAGTTATTGGTGGTTATTAGGAAAGGAAGTAGCTATTAAAAAAGGAGAGATAATTACATTTGGAATTTTTTTGGAAAAATGTCTAGGGATGACCATACGACAATGTATGAGCTCCTCAATTCTTTCATCATTGGAAGTAATTAAGTTCTTGACAAAGATCCTTAAAACAACAATGTGGACAATCAACATAAAATTTGCAACCCAATAATTATCAATCCTCAACAATGGAAAAGAGAAAGAGAAATGAAAACTCAACCTTAGATATAAACAAATAAATGAAAATATTTTGTTATTTTTTGTAGCATTGGTAGCATGTTTGATAATATTTTTAGGCACACATTCAAATTTATTTTTGTTTGTTCTAAATTTCAACTACTACTAGTGCTTTATTATTTTTATAATAGGTTCATGATATAGACACCTTTTTTATCTTTTTAAATCCTCATTTCATTTCAATCAATAATATTACACTTTTCATTTTAAAACCCCCATAATTGTCATAATTTATTTATTTTCACAATTTTGAAGTGTAAATCTTTTGGTCGTCCCAAAAAAAGTTTAATTTTCAAATTGAACTTTGTGAAATATTCCTTTCGGAAAAATCACCAAAATTGAAAAAAAAAATCCAAAACAAGTGCCCTATTTCTCCACATGTTCAAGCAAGCAACCATGATATAAAAATATTTAAAAGTATTTCCATGTTCATAGTTGGCTTATAGCCAAATGTGGCTAATGTCCTTGTCAATGCTGCCAATGTGGCAACATCACTAAATTGAAAAAGGAAACATTGTCCCTCCTTTCAACAAAAAGAAAAAAAATAGATTATGGATTTTTTTTTAATATTGCAAAAAGGAATCCCTAAAATGTGAGGTCAAAAATACCCCATTCATGGTTAATAACACATGGTACATATAAGAAAAATATGTTATATAACAAAGTAGGGTGCAGGTGATTGAACCCTAAACCCAAATCATAGACTTTGTGTTGTAGGAACGATTATGGAGTATAAGGGATGCATTTCATTGTAAATTTACTTTGAAGGTGGGTTGGTTGACATTTGTATGAAATGTTGAATTTTGCCAGCATATTTGCATTCCATGTGTGCATAAAACTGGAGGTCGATCTGCTTCAGAAGAATGGTTCTGAGTTTATTCCCATTGTTAGATCTGAATTATAATGCATGCATATGCAAATTTCCAAATGAAGATGGTTATTGGATGGAAAGCGTTTGGGGTTCGAAGGGAGGACAACTTATTTATTTATTTATTTATAGTTGATAACAACAAGTATATGGGTAATAACAATGGAGGCCATGGTTGGTGTTGCAGTTGAAGCACACTGCAATGGGTTGACAACCTGGGCATGATGAACATCATCAATGGACTGCTAGCATACTACAAGAAGGAAATGTGTGTAGTGGCTTTACAAAAGAAGAAATATGTGCACTCTCAGCTCGGGCTAAAAAAAAATGCACTTTAGTTAAGCTTCAACATTTCTTGTGCTTATGACCCTCTCTTTGGAGTGCACGTGATAGGCTTTTTTAAAAAACCTTTCAAGTTCATTGGCCCCACATTGGTATTGTGTTATTTTTCATTAGACTCAAATAATTTGAGGCTTTGTTGTTTCTTCGTCCTGTCAATGACCAGTTGCAATCTCCTTCCTCTAGAAACTTTCTTGTGAAAGAAACTACAAACTACACATATTGACAGAAAACAGTGTGAACCTGAGGCTTTTGTTCCATGAATCTTGCATCATTGTTATGTGTCTCAACTGTGATATATTCAATTAGAATGCATCATTTCTGTATTTCGAAAACCTTGCAAGCAAAGATCAAAGTTGGGCAAACCATGTTATAGAACTGATCTTAGCATTATTAAGGTTTCAAGTTGAAAATTATAAGTTGTCTTTCATTGAAGTAGCACCCTCTTGCTAGTGACCACCCATATTTTTCTGATTTTTGTGTTTTTCTTTCCTGGAACTTAGGGACTGCGAAATGGCAATCTCTCTAGTAATTCTTTTGCTTTCAAGATGGCATCCAAAAACAATTTTGAGCTCATAAGTTGAGCAACTAATTTACAAGGGATATGTTATGTTCAGGTGTGTTGTTTGGAGAGCAATTTCCATAATTTCATTTCAAGAGCATAACTTTCACTTAAAAAGGTTGAGGTGGTTGGGTCATTGATGGTCTAACTCGCGGAATTAATGGATGCACATTGTCTAGGGTGGGGCTCTAAATAGGGTGAGGTTGTGCTCCGGGGTGCGGTGTACATAAGTGATGGAGATTTGCAGGTGAAAATGGAAGGTGTATACATCTGGCCATTTTTCCATCCCGGCATGTTTTTGACCAGGTCCATTTATCTTCATACTTGGCAATTCTTCCATTTCCAAGGTTGTGTGTTGGGTACCTTGAAAGGATAAAAACAAAAGGATGAAAGTAGGAAACAAAGAGTCAAACAATGTGTGGATAGTCCTTAAAAATTGTGTTTTGAAAATTTGAAAAATCACCATGGGAACACTATATATATATTTATTTATTTATTTATTTTAAATTGAAATAAATTCTTATATTTTCAAAGTTACAACAATAAATTTTTCATGAAAATTCACCATGTTTCAAGAGTCCTTTTATATGTTTAAAGCACTCAAGAAAAGAATGTGAACATGTGATTTTTTCATATCAAAAGTCTTTTTCCCTTATCAAATGTTCACCAAATCGTTTCAATTTTTTTGTGAACTTTAATATATTCCACAAGAACCTAGATCCATGTGTTCAAAAATTTCAAAAAATAAAAATACATATACCTTTTTAGATTTTAATACTCAAATGTCCTTTTACATTATTATACTTTTGAATTTGTAATCATGGTTCAAAGTAAAGTTATAGATTTGACTACAATATAAAGCTTGATGCAAAAACATTTGAATTTTTGTCATGTTATATGTCATATCTAGCTTCAAATTTGATGTTTAGTTTAAAAATTGTGTGAAAAATGTAGTATAAACCAATAGAAGATTGCCACGTGCAAAATGCAATCCTTAGAAAGGATTTAAACACTGGTGTGACTAACTTTTCTTTTCATGTTTTCACCGAAAACCAAATTTAACCATGGAATGACTTCATTTTTAGGTATGCATAGTTCTATGGACACTGATATGAATAGGGAGGAAAACTTCGTACAACCAAATCCTTGCCATTTGGTACAAAATACATTTGTTTTGATATTCCACCAAGGTTTGGAAGTTGAGACTTGTTAATTGAATAATTATATTGTGGCATAAACCAATTTTTTAAATGAATCTATTGTAATTGGCATTATGTTTATTGCAACAATTGGTAAACAATACATAAGTGGGTTATGGGAAAATGGTTTTAGATTAAAGATTGCACCCTGATAGGGTTAGGTCTTTGTTTGTGTTTTGGTTAAAATGGAATTAAATGTGTTTTCATGAGCTAAGGATAATAACATGAAACTGTGGGACTCCTCAAAAGTATTTAATATGTTATCACATGTATTACACCTATGGTTTAAACCTTCAAATGATGGCGTTCCACCATTCTTGTTTTAAGTTATAATATAAGGGAACAAGTAAAGGATAAAATCTGGTGGGGTGTGATAGTGGGCCTCTCCAAATAGGGTTATGTTCCATTGTACCATATTTTGTGCTAGTCGGTTTTTAAGTGTTGGAAAATGATTCAATTTTTTAGGAATTATCGTTTGTAGACCTATAGAATGTGCTATCACCATTTGTACTAGAGTGATGTCAATAAATTTCATTGGTGACTGGCTTGGTGATGATTTACATGTAATTTTTCTTCAACAACTTTAATTATGTTAATGATTGCAAGACTAAAGAAGGTGGAATCATGACTACCTTGGCATGTAATATAATATTGTTTTCTCTGCAATCAAAAGCTTCTTAACCAAGAGCCTATTCACCAAAGGTAGATGGACACTTGTTGCCATCCTCATAATAATGCTAATTTTACATCCATACCCTCACTTTTGTAATGAAACTTTGTTTTTTTGCATGTGAAATTGACATATGGATGGTTGGATTTATACTTATGTTATAACACTGCAATTTTTCAAGTATAGACATTAAGTTTACTCCAAACAAAACCAACATCAAATTGTGGAACTTTTAGGATGTAAAGAAGAGCATTCTTTGGCCAATGTTTTTGAATGCATCTTTGAAGCACGTTGGTTTAGGGTACATGGAGGATTAGTTGAATGGTGCCTTTTGCTTCTAAACTCAAATTCATGCCATTGCACTAGAAAAAAACAACATAACAATGGTGGCTAGCAAATGATGGTGGGAATCCATACACCATGTCTTGAGTTTACAAGGTTATTATGTCCACTTGAAACTTTGTTGAACTTATAAAACAATTTGGTAATAATTTGTTTAATGACCTACTCCTAAATGTAACTTTTGTTTAAGTTTTGGAAATTCATTTGTTCATTGCTAGGTATATATTACATTTGTTAAAGCAATAGCCTTTTAATTTAATCAGGCATGTATTTACTAGAAAAGGTGTAAGTTGCTAGTCGTGTAAGCTATTTGATATGTAGTATTCCTTGTTGTGCAAGGCCAGTGTTAGGTTGGAATTGAAAGACTTTTGTTTCTAACTCATCCTTCTAGGTAAGGACAAATTGGTTTGGTTCTTGCAAATAATAAATGTAAAACATCAATCCTTGTCAATATTCAAGTACCCTCTTTGGAGTGTTTTCATTTTCATGCCGTGTGATAGAAGTCAATAGCATGGCAAGTGGGTGATGAAATCAGCCACTACCATGGCCTAAATTTCATAATCTAGTGGTGGAATGGTTGAAGGTACATTGGTGACAAGCTCACCAACGACCACACTCACTAGCCCTTATCAAGAAGACACGATTTGTGTCAAGCAAGTCACAAGTTCATCTGTTGACATGCTCATGGTTTCAAATTTATGGCATTTAACAATGGAACATGTTGGTATGTCAGTGACAAGTTCTTTTGCGACCATATGCATCATCTCTATTTTTGGGACACATAGTTGATAATTATTTTTTTCATGGTGCATAATATGTTCCTTTCTCTATATGTTTTTGCATCTCTTTGTTTTTGCCTTCCCATATGGTTTTGCATAACATATCTAGTTAGTTGCACTCTTTATTGTTTGCCACCCAAAACATTTGACAAAACTTGTGTGCATGTTTACTATGCAAAGGACACCAATTGGTGCATAATACTAGGTGAACAAGCTTCAACACACACCAAGGAAGATCACAGTATATTTATATCGTAATTATCCTTGGGTGTTTGCGCTTGGAATTAGATTGACACATATGGCAATTTTGCAATTGCTCCCTTGTGTAGATTACTTATCCAAAAAGGGCGAATTTTTTGTTTAGCTTGAGTTGAGCACTAATATTGAACGTGTTTTTTGTGTTGCAATTTATTACAGGGATATAACCATAAAATAAATGAGATTCAAGTCTGTTACACTTTTGTGGGGGTTATTTTATATCCTTGCATACATGTGCATGAGGTTACTAAACTGTAAAATGTGCATGTCCTAAATGGTAGCTTCTATGTTTGGGCATCATTTGAGTTCTTGTTTACTCCCAACCTGCTCTTATTACTTATGTTTTCTTATTATTTATTGAACCTAGTTATTGTAAATGTGTTTTCAAAACATAAACGGTTTGCATAGTTTACAACATTGATTGAATTAATTGTTTTTTATGAGCTGAATGGCCTTAAAAAACTTGATCACCATTGACGATCAAATTATTTGTGAATCATTTGGCCTTAAAAAGCTTGCAACTTTCTTTGCCTAAGAAATTTGATAGTTCTTACATTTTCTTTCCCTTCTTCCCCATTTGCATTTCATTTTGTTTTTTAATATACTTTATTTTAAACATAAGGCAATAACATGACATTTAGTTGGCTTGAATTTGGATTTGTTTAATTATAATTCTAGTTAATTGTTTTTGTTGCAACCCTAGTTTTGAATTATAAACCAAAGCAAAGGCTTACAAAGGTGTGGGTTGAGAATGAAGCCTCAGAGTCACATTTCATGCTCATGGGAATGTAGGAGAGTGTGATGGAATGAACCCACACTCCCAAGTGGGCTCCCACTTTGGGAATTGGAATTTCGATAAACTCCTAAATTTTTAAAGAACAATTTCACAGGTCAAAACTCATTAAATTAAAAAGTTTTTTTATATCATTAAAAAATATCTTGAGATTTGAATGTATAAAATGGGCTTGCATGACCCATTTGAGTACTTAAATCACAAGTGATGGTTAAAAAAAGGGTTAGGAATCAATTTAACTTCCGACCATTAAAAATCAAGAATCTCCTTGATTTACTTACATTTAGGCAGCACGTCACATATCATTAGAAAGCTCTTGACAAGGGCTACAACTTTTCTTTGGACCTCACCTCAATCGGAGGTCCGCACAAAAAGTTATGGCCTTTCAAAATGTTGGAAGTCACAATTTTGGGAATTTCGAGACTCCCAACTTGGGAGTCTTGGAAAAAATGACATTTGGATGTAGCCCTTGTGGCTAATCATAGAGAATAATATAAGGGGGAAGGTGGTAGCTTCCCCCAAATCCGGGTTGTGATGAATCTTGTGAGTCCGTGTGTGCCCATGACTCGTCCATGCACTAAAAATGTTCCAACTTTGCATTAACCAACTTGTTGTTTGGTTTACGTAGGTTCATGTGAATAATTGACTTGCTTGTCATTTGGCATAATCCCATCCCAGAGTTCCAGCATGCCTCTCTACCCTTGAAGTGGTGTGAGTTAAAGAGTGTCTCCCCATTCCTTTTTCCAATGTTTTCACCTTTCGAACCACATTTGAGTCTTACGAAAAGTTTGGGGATGTGTTAATTTTTTATGAGCCATGCACGGCCTTTAAAAACTTGATCACCATTGATGATCAAATTCTTTGCAAACCTTTGGCCTTAAAAAACTTACAACACTTTTTGCTTACGAAATTTGATGGTTTTTGCATTTTTCTTCCTTCCCCACTTGCATTTCATTGTGTTCTTTAATATATTTTATTTTAAACATAATGTAATAACATGACATTTGGTTAGCTTGAATTTGGATTTGTTTAACTATAATTTGAATTAATTATTCTTTATGAATTATGTGGCTTTAAAGAATTCGATCACCATTGACGATCAAATTTTTTACTAGCCATTTGGCTCGAAAGACCTTGCAACTTTCTTTGCCTAAAAAATTTAACAATTTTGCATTTTCTTTCTTTCCTTCCCTTCTTGCATTTCATTCTGTTCTTTAATATATTTTATTCTAAACATAAAGCAATAACACGACATTTGGTTGGATTGAACTTGGGTTTGTTTAATTATAATTTAAGTTAATTGTTTTCTATGAACCATGCATGGCCTGAAAGATTTGATCACCAGTGATCATCAAGTTCTTTGCAAGCTATTTAACGTTTAAAAACTTACAACTCTTTTTGCTTAAGAAATTTGATGGTTTTTGCATTTTCTTTCCTTCCCTCCTTGTTTACATTTTATTCTATTTTATTCTAAACATAATGCAATAACATGACATTTGGTTGGCCTGATTTTGGATTTGTTTAATTTTAATTTGAGTTAATTGTTTTTTATGGGTTGTGTGACCTTAAAGAATTTGGTCACTAGTAATAATCAAGTTTTTTGCAAGTTGTTTGGCTTTAAAGAACTTGCAACTTTCTTTACCAAAACAATTTGACAACATGTGCATTTTTATTTTTTTTTCTTCACCACATTCATTTGATTAGTTTGTATTGGGTTTTGTTCCAAACACAATTTAACAAGTGTGTCTTTCTTTCTTTCTTTCTTTGTAGATAATTTAACAATAATGGTATTTTATATTCCTTTTTTAATTCATTGCATTATTTATATTTTGATTATAAACAAAAAATAATGACATGTTTATCAAATTGGCCTCAAATTGCATTGCATCATTAATGATCTGAATTTATGTTTTGTCTCATAGTGCATGTTTCTGGAAAACAATTAACCTTAAAATAGTAACCTGACCTCAAAAAATTTATCAATTGTATTTACAATATTTTCGAAATATTTCAAATATTTCTTGTTGTTTGGCAATTTTTTAAAATAATACTTATTTTGATAAAATAGTATATGCCCCCATGAAAAGTTAATTTCTGAAATATAATTATATATTTAGAAACAAAATAAAAAGAATAAAAAAATAAAACAGAAAAAATGAAGAAGATATTTTCTAAAAAAATGAAAAAAATGCCAAGTAGGCTAAGGGTAGTAACCAATGGACTTTGCCCCATGTCCATGGTGCACACTACTGCCACATCCACGCCAACTTCAAAATGAGATAACCTTTTATATATATATATATATGAAAATGCATCCACAAAATATGCATCAAAATGGCATTAAAAAGATGTTGCAAAGGGAGGAAAAAATGCAAAAAATAAAAATAAGCAAGGAAGAAGGGAAACAAGGAAGAATGTTTGTTGTGCTTTTTGTCACATCCGACCATGATCACTATTTGTAAGAAATGGAGTCAAAAATAGTCAACTTCTTTTCATTTTAATATTGTATATTGTTTATAGTTTGTGAAAATGTTATGGAACCAGGAACTCCATTTTTTGCACAACCATGAAAACATATTGGGTGAAAGCACACTATGGTGGCTAAGTTTAGGCAAATTAAAGTCCCCTTTTTGAAATCCTTTTCTAATGTAGTTGAAAACTAGCTTAAAATATGAATATTTGAGCGCAATCACATAAACATGTATTGCAACAAATGTAACTAGTGTTTAGTTTTTCATGTTTATAAACAATAATTTAATTTGGTGTTGAAAA
>Ga0209208_10011522_pt1 | contig 11312 bp, 7 predicted proteins | sample S1TSphfallax_3_FD_187694 | JGI IMG/M metagenome (GOLD analysis project Ga0209208, IMG submission 187694) | Host-associated microbial communities from peat moss isolated from Minnesota, USA - S1T2_Fd - Sphagnum fallax MG (SPAdes) (version 2) | ecosystem: Host-associated > Plants > Peat moss >...
AAAAGAAGTTGGGTAGCATGCCCTCCAATTACACTAAAAGAATCTGCACAGGTCTGAATGACTTGACAAATATTTCCTAGTTATAGAGGAGTATAATTTCCTAGTTATAGAGGAGGATATGTTACACAGCATAATCTCACCTCTTCAAAGCAGGGAAAGGTTTCATTTTGAGGCAGGATGCTCACATGATCCAACTTCATCCTTGCATTCCTCAAAGTCCAAGTTCTTTGAAGTCCAAATTTTCATTCTAAGGGTCTTCATCAATGTTTTATTTTATTTTTTCTCATTTTTGCACAAGCATGGTAAAGTAAGCAATTTTGGTTCCTTTTCACAAAAAGTGACAAGTAATCGCAAATAAGCTCTGATGTATTGAAAATAGATATTTTTTAATCCAATGATTAATATGAGGATTTTTATAATTTTAATAAAATTAAAGAATCACATGTTTAATATGCGTTCAAATTTTTAAAAATTAAAAATGCATCTACATGCATGAATCTTTGACTTATACAAAGTGAGTTGTTAGGAGATGAAATACTGATTTAAAAAAAGTGTGCCTATTATAATTCATAATATATCAAACTTCTAATGTAAATGTAATTTTGAACATCATATTGACCAATTAGTTTCAAAAGTATTTGTTATCTACTTCTATTATATTAAAAAAAGTTTAAATTTTGTATTCAACTTATCACAAACTTGATGAAAGTCTTAATAGTTTTATATTTTCAACGTGTATAGGTTTTTAATATGTTGTCTTGTGTTTATGTCAAAATTTGTCTCATGTTTAAACTATATTTTGGACAAACTATTTTTTTGAGCTACTTTATCATGCTTGCACACGATATTGAGATATTTGATTTTTTTTTTTTGAAAAATTAACAAACTTTGTCCAAAAAAATAATAATAATCTAAAAGTTTCCCATTTTTTGGGCAAAAAATTGACGAAATATTAACAAAAAAAAACCAGTCAATTTTCATTATCATGTTTATCTTATAAAGTTACCCTAAGAATGAGTAACCTAAAAGAGGGTGGATAGACCAAAGGTGAACTCCTTCTACATGGTGGTCAAATTCATATGATACAAGGAAATGAATGTCAGGAAAAAAATTTGTTTGTTGAATGTGTGGCATCAATGTGTAAGGTACATTTTCACAATGGGCATATTCCAAAGAAAGGGGCCTAGGTTGAGTTTGCATTTTGGGAATGGCCCCACTAATAGGCTTTACCCATCATAAAGGATAAGGCAAAAGTTGTCATGCATCTAAACATATGTAGATTGTGAGGCATAAGAACCCCCAAGCTTAAGAAGGGAAGGTTATAATGTTTAATTATAATCATAAGATCCATCTTTGTCTTTTAGTTTTTGAGGAGGGATATTCATGAATATAAATGCTTTCCAAGTACATTAGGAAAGAAATTCATGTGTTTTACAATTCCATTCAATTTAATGTTCAAATTGATGAAAAATATAGTAGATTAGTGAAAAAGAGCATCAAACTTTAAAAGTTGAAGAGTATCAAACAAAGTTTCCGCTTGCTTTGTTCACAAAGACAAAACAATAGTTTAAAGTAGGGTAAACACTCCCATCATTGAACATAAGCTAGTGACCAAACATTTAAATTGTTTACAAATCTAAGTTACTGATCAATTGGTCAAACACCTACCACCATTCATAACATTTCCTATGACCAAATGCACATCAAGAAAAAATTGTCTTTGGTTTTTTTCCAAAGTTCCAACCAATGATATTGTAATTGTGTTTGGTCATGGGTGTGACAAATAACATCTGTCAAAAATAAATCTACATTTATCTACATAAGGTTTTTAATTGTTGATAGCTTGGGGGTTGTCACATTCACCACATTTGATAACATGGAGTGCCATATATGTCATGTCATGTTTGTTGCAACTAATGTCATATTTTTACATTGAGTTGCAAGTGGTCATTATAATTAGAATATATAATTTCAACACCAATTGCACATGAACAAAATGAAATGAGATGTAGTACAATGAAATAAATCTTTAAAATAAGTCAAATATCAAATCATTTACATTCATTCCCAATTGGGGTACATATGAAAAGGATTGTAAAATTGTAAAATTGTCTTAAACTTCAACTTTGATTGATTTTTATGATTTGTACAACTTACAAGTTATGTTTTTTTTTATTGTTTCATTAAATAGGAATTACATTCAGATTAATATGGTAAAAGGAAACCACAATTTTAATGATAAAAATGTGTCCTTAAACGTTTTAGAACATGGCTAAAAAACCATGTCCCACTTGTCATTTTATGAAAAATGAATTAATAAAAATAAAAATATTTGTTCAAATTGTTTCATATTTTAACCATAAATAAAGTATAGTATGTTTTACATGATGGCATAGAGTTTTAGCATTATAAAAAACTAGATTTTATGAAATTATTACAAACTTTTTGATTTTTGATTTAAAAATAAAATACATTATTTGAAGTTTTTAATAAAACTTGGGCAATCCAAATGAGAAATTGTTGCTTCAAAAATGTTTTGGAATCTTGCATTCCTTGTTGGGTTGTACTTTAACATGGCATTCAAAATTTGTTCAATTTGTTTTATCAATTTTTTTTGCACTTGTTGATTGAAAGACTAGACATACATATTCATCATTCATTGTTTAACATTTCAAAACATGCATTTTGCTTCAACAGAAATGACATAAAATAAGAATGCATCACGGTTCTTGTTGTGGTACCCCAATCTTGAATGTGCCCTTTACTTACTTTTAGAGCTTTGAGAGCTTTGAGTCCAAAGTATTTACGCTATTATTTTAATTTTAGATTATCAAATAGTTTATATTGGGGGTGCTTGAAGATCACCTATTTATGTCATAAGGTCCAAGCTACTTCTAGCAAATTAAGGTGGCCTTGCCTAAAATGCATGGTCAAGCAAATAAAGACATACCCAAAAACAATGAATTGCCCTATGCCATTATAAAACATTTCATTTTGGAAAGAAGTGGCTCCTTACCTACAATCAAGATTGGATAAAAGATTTTTTGGGGGGTTTTTTGTGGATATAAAACCATAGGCTAGACAATTGACAAACTTAAAAATCCTAAGCAATTCCTACCACAAATTACTATATCCCAAATATTGTAGGATATAGCATCGAACATCTCCACTACACAAACCATTGTAATAGCATACCAAAAGTTAATGTGATGGAGACCTTACCAACTTCAAGCACTTGCAATTTTGGGGTGCCCCATAGCAAAACTGTGATAAACCCCCACAAGAATTATTTCCCACTCCTCAACCTTTCACACAAAACCTTTTTTTGTTTTTTGTTTTTTGACAAAATGAACAAAGACGTATGCTCTCACATGAGGAATCCAAAAAAATTCACAAAAAGAACGAAGGCAAACAAAAGAGAAGAAAACAACAAAAGGAAAATATCTTGTTTTGTTTCTTTATTTTCATTTCTTGTCTTGTTCCCAAAAAAATCACAATGAATGATGTTTTTTTTCCATTGGAATAGGAATTTCTTTGTAAGTTTGCAATGGAGAAGGTGATAGACATAGAGGGATAACATAAACAAAGTTATACTCAAGCTCATACTAGCAATGGCACACAAAAAGTAGTTCCCACTGTAGCTTTTGGCATTGCAATCTTTGAGTGCCACCTCTATCATCAATGTGCCTCTTGGATGTGAGAAATATTTTTTGAGGCCCAAATAAGGGGTATGGATGGTACTACCCTTACACATTTGCATTGATAGTTACCTAGGTATGGTGAGGTGGAAGTGTGAAGGTTTACAAAATCTATTACCAAGGTAAACTTAGTTGTGGGTGGCTCCACAATTGAGTCATAATGGGTTTCCAATGGATGGTGTATTGATGGATGTTAGGTCACACAAATCCACTACTTATCGTAAGGCCAAAGTGAACTAGCACCCACCAGCCCATCATGCAAGATGGATGGTCCACCAACACACCATGTAGGATAGACAACTGATGGATAGAAAATATGTATTGTTGTATTACTATGCCATGGTGCATAAGTGGGTGTTGGGTCAAATAATGTAAACTATTATTGTATTACTATCCCATGGTGCACAAGTGGGTGTTGGGTCAAGTAATCTTTTAAAGCATCTCCACCTTGCAACAATAAGCTTCCCTGAATATTAAATTTCATAACAAGATAATGAAAAACCTCTTACTATGCATTAAATATGGCCAAAATGCTGGGACCACGAGGGACATATTGATATTCATGTTACATATATAATTTTGATTCATGACAATGATTGATTTAAATGTAAAGACTTAAAATGGTCTCTTAAAGAGAATTTGTTAAAGTGAACTTTTTTATGTTTATGAATCTGGACATTGAATATTAAAGTATATATACAGAAGTGTAGTTTACAGTTGTGAGATGGAGCTCCTCTTAGGAAAGGTGTAACATACATGAGTTCTCTCTTATTGAATTAATTCCTGGCCAAAGAGTGAAACCTGAGTTCTGTAGTGCAGAGATACACATGCAAGAATATTCTGAATATTCTCAAACCATCAGGTGTGAGTAGTTCCCCCCATGGCAAATGAGTCAGCTGTTTATGGTCCAGCCCATGCCACCTCTTGATGATTGGTAGACAGGCTGCAGTTTGATCTGCAAATTGAAGTACTGTAGTAGTAGCCATTTGATTTTTGTTGGAATGACATCAATAGCCCATGTTTCCAGCCATCCTTCTACAATGTATACACTGTTTCCCCCAGACTTATACTATTTTGTAATTTGTTACCAGCACACATACAATTGGACTGTTTTCCAGCTGACAACTACACAACTTATCGCCACAAGCATTTAGTACCAACAAGAGCGTGACAACATGTTGTGAGCTGTAAGCTCAATGACAACAATAACATGTCATATTGTGGGTGTTGGCTTCCCCGCATCTAGTCTATTTATGCTGGGTATGTGAATCTTTCACAAGCTCAAGGATATCTTCTTCATTTTCCTAGTAGTTATTGATAACTGGCCAGTGGCAACAGACTCTTGGGAAAAATATCTACAGAAAGGGAGCAACATCACTGGTACCATGTTAAAAACTAAGTTTTGGGTGGTTCTTTGAATTTTGAAAGAACTGCTAGTTTCGTTTCTGTAAATATTTCAGAATCAAAGAACCATCGGTTTTAGTTCTTTGAAAAAAATTCAAAACAGTTTTGATGGTACTCTCACCAACTCTTTGACTTTTTCATATTTTTAATTGTAATTTTACCAAAATTTGTTCTTTAAAGTTCTGAGAACTAATGGGTACATGTGTGTGTGTGCACGCACGCGCTCAGGTTGATAACTGGTCAGTGTCTGTTCCTCATTGTAATAAATGCTCAACACCCCCAAAAACCTCCAAATTTGTGGGTTGTCTCTAACCATGGTAAATATCTCATCCTGAAATCAAATCAGGGACATCAATGAGTCCAAATTTAAACATTTCCGGGGTGAAATGTAGCCACTAAAGGCCTTACTCAAGAAGATGAAGGTACCAACGGAGGTACTAGTTCACCCCTGGTGCCTTAAACCCTAAACCTTTTGGAAGTACTCAGAGAAACAAACCAACAAACCTGCCGTGATATGAAATGAGGAGACTGCATTAACTCAAACAGGGAGTCCTTTATTTGCTGGTCTTTGTTCTGCTGGATGAGGTTTTCAGTTGTCAGGTAGGTAAGTTCCTCTTTGGATTTAAGGCCATCTAAATTCAGTTAGAAAATACGTTGGTCCTTTTTGCATCCTAAAATAAGCTCAACAGTCAACTAGATTTAGACAATATAAGTGTCTCCAGAGTTGAAAAGCAGGTCATAATATAAGTTGTTGTCTGTGAGAAGAGCTGACATATTCCTTTAGATTTTGAGTTTACGCGATCACGGGACTCTAGTCTAGGCACGGGCAAGGTTGCAGCTGGAGTTTTCCAACCGTACTACTTAAGAAATCCTTTGGTGTTGTAACTTTGTGATGCAAACCTTGAAGTTCAGCAAACCCTTCTCTTCTCTTTTTCAAGTGAAGACTTTGAACATGCTAGCTAGCAGGGTGAGCACCTGGGCTAATTTGGTGACCAAAAGCAACAGTTTCGCCAGATGCTTTTTACCAGTCCTTTTATTTTTTAAATTGGCGAGATTTCGCCAAATACAAAAATACAAAAATACAAAAATAAAAAATGAAGTGACTTTTGGAGGTTTTTAATCCCCAGAAGTAAGGGGAAATTTTTGAAAAATCATCTGATTTTTTTGTATTTGGTTTAAAATGTGCAGCCAAAAATATAGAAAGATAAACTCTTCTCTGATTTTGGAGGTTTTTAATCCCCAGCAGTGAGGGGGGGAAATTTGAAAAATCGGCAGATTTTTAGGTACGCAAGGATATTGTGTTTAGATTCATTATAGAGTATATAGTAGCTTAATGGATTTTTGGCCCCCAGGCAATAGGTCTATTTTTATATGAGGATTTTTGAAAGACGATATTTTGGCCTCGTTGAAACTTGAGATTAGTTATAGAGTTATAATAGCTTAAAGGATTTTGGTTTCTTTTAGAAGAACTATTGAAGATTATAGTTTTGCATGATGAAATATTTGAGTTAAATCTTCTTTTGCCTTAAGATACTTTTCAATGTAAATGACAAGGCCACACTGTGACACACCCCTTGTTTATATTTGGTTTAAAATGTGTAGCCAAAACCATAGAAAGATCAACTCTTCTCTGTTTGGGTCAAATGCCTGGCTTTTGCTGTCTCCCGCCCATAAAAATTTGGATCCTAGTAAGATGTTCCTGGCAACCATGACAAACTCTTTTAAGGAAGCATGGGGCCAAGCATAAACAACAAACTTGCCACCATGGAACTCTTTTTTAAAAAGACTGGCTTCTGCACCAGCAAAGTAAAGAACTTAATCTACCCTATTTTGAATTTGGGTAAGATAAAAATATTACATCTGCCCAGAATCTGCTCAAAGGGGCAATATATATATAAACCTGTGTGCCAAGAAAGAGAGATTTTGAAACAGAAGACAGAAGTGGGGATTTTTAAAAAGTGAAATTTGTGTCCCTGCCAAAACCCTAAATTGGCTACAAATTTCAGTTTCAGCAGAATAATTTCATTCATTTTGACTGTGGGCAATGTGGAGAGGTGGTACTTAAATGGAGGGTGCATGCATGCTTGGTCACATAATCTAACGACAGTGCTGCAAGAGTTTTGAAGGGCTCAACATAAGCAAGTTTGAATCTGGAAAAGCATAAAACTTTGTGATTAAGGAATGACAGATCTGGCCACACAACATTGGAACAAACCATGAAGACTTTTAAAAAGATTTGTTACAAACATTAATTAGCACATAATTAGCAGAAAAGATCAGCTATAATTTAGGACTCTGAATTTGAAAGATTTGGTTTTGGGTTTCCTGCTCCACTCTAAAACTGAAACTCAGTACTCTTGGATCTGGCTATACAGAAACAAACCATTGTTTGATGTTGTCTCCCTCTTCTTGTCTTGGGGGAATTATTGCTTGTTCTGCACCTACTGATGCATGAGGCTGACATTTCCTGTGCTTCACCACGTGGTAATCTGTGGCAACAATCTCACTTTTTCCTGGGTACCACCACCTCAACAAAATCCCATTCTAGCTGTTCCAGTCAATAAGAAAGAAAGGGTTGGACAAGAAAATTGGATCTCTGAGAACAATCAACTTTGAGAAAAAATGTGTCTTCTGAATTGTAGGCAAGGCTGCATTATTGCAATGTCACAAGCTATTTGAAAGGCCAAAAAATGGTTAAAAAAAACTTAGTCTGTCAAAAGAAAGACAAAACCAAACAAAAAGTCTGTCACATGGAAAGGCAATTAGAAAAAATACTTGTCAAATTTAAAGGTAGATTTTATGTTGGTCCCTCAGAAGCTTAATGGAAACCTTGCAAGATAATCTTAGAACTTTGTAAATAGTTGAGAAATAGTTATAAGATTAATAGCTTATTAGTAGGCTAGCTAGTAACTAGGGCTCCAAACCTCTTGTCCCCGATCCCCTTCATCTCCTTGGGCAAACCCTATAATTTCCATTTTTCTTTTTCTTTCATGTGCACCTTGAGGCTCCAAAGGCATATTCACCCTATTCATCATTGTGCCCAATCTTGCTTCCGGTTCTGATGGATTCATTCTCTAAGTAGGAAAACAACCTTTAGTTTGTGTAATTCCACCTTGATTCAAGATTTAAAGGCTCTAAACCTCAAGTGGTACTAGTTAGTCATCATTGCACATGTAGATGTACTACGTACACACATTTTGGAGTCTTGTTGTGGCTTGAGATATGCAAGCCTTTCTTTCAATACAACTTTGTATGTGCAAGGAACATTGTTAATCTAAATTCTTAGCCCCTTTCAACAAGTTAAAAGTGGAACCAGCAAATGACCACCCAAAAAACTTTTAAAAATACTTGAATAAGACTTTGCAAATTCTAAGGATGTGAAATGTTTTAGCCTTTGGAAGAAAATGTGTCAAGGTGATTACATTATCCAAAAACATCTTACCTATGGCTAACAACAAAAACAAACCCTTTGAACAATACAGGTCCCTTCACATCCCCTCCCCCCTTTAACCACCCAGTACTTTCAATTAGTTAAATATTAATATGAAGTACAGTTTTATTTTTAGTTTTGATTCTTTCATTTCATGTTTCCATCTTTTCACATTTTAAATTATATTCTATTTTGTTGTTTTTTTGCATATTTCATGCACGTTTTATGGTTTTTTTGGGGATTATTGTTGATGCAAGGTTTGATTGAATTTAGGTTTATTTCTGTTGCAATTTGTCTTTATCCAAAAAATTAAAAAATTGTTGGTTGTGACCTATAAGAAAGGTTTAGCAAACATGTGTTCCTTCACCAAATCAGACCTAAGATGTTAGTTGAAGAAAACAAATGTGAATACTTTGTGACACAAGGTGTTAGCTTAATGTTTGGCTGATTGTGGCATAGTGGTAATGTAACACAATGTTTTCTAAAAGCTAAACATATACCATTAAAACCATAATCTCACATAGTAGCCCAAAAATTGGATGTCTTATCGCACTATTTGCATAGCTAACAAAATTTCCTAATATTTTAATGAGATCCTCACTTCTCCTTGGCTCTCTTGTTGTCCATTTGTTTTGAAGTTTTTCATTCCTGCAAATGCTTTTGATTCCATCTTTAAGTATTGTAGTTGATATCATGGAATCTTCAACACCATCATCTCTAAGTACAAAGAAATTGAGCGTTCAAAAAAATTGGAAAAATCTTAGACATTGCATCCAATTCTTGATTTTTTCATAGTACCTCCAACCAAAAACATTGAAAAACAAAATTAAGAGAACACAAATAAAAGAGAAAAAAGTACATTGAACATGGAAGTGAAGAGACAATAAGACAAAAGTATACCATATACACTTGCTGCAATCTTGATGAGCAGAATGTTGATGAGCAGAAAGTTTGGAAATGACTTGATAGAAAGGAAGTAAAAAGGTCAAGCAAAGCACAACATTGACACCAAAATGATGACGAAGATGCTAAGGAGACAACAACACCTATGCAACAATGTAAATGACCTATCAAACATTTCCCAATGTGATTGGAGGGGGCCTTAAATTCGTAATCTTCTCACCTAACACAGGAGGTCATTTTATGTTTTTGGGTGGGTTCTTACATTTTTGTAATGGCTCTTAATGTGATGAGTAAGAGCTAACATGGTCATTATGCATGGGAAGGCCCTTGGACATGCACATTACTCGAATTTTAACAACGCCCTTGATTACCACCTCAAGTGGGCACCTTATTCTGGTAATGTCCCCATCTATGGGCATTACATAACACATCCAAATAATCATCACAAATGTGAAAGATCACTATGTTAAGTACCCTAACATTTATGATATAACTTTTACTTGCCATAACATATGTGAAGCTCTGTCTATGCTAGCTATCAACATGCATAACATTATGCCTAAATATGTCACATGGCTCTTGAATAAAGTTCACGGGTATTAGGGAAATTATCATGTGTGATCACAACTTAAAACAGCTTAACTTGATCTTAACAAGCTTTTGTCAACTGTTTTGTCAACTCATCTTGACATGACATTCCAACTTGCTTGCAGAAAAGTATATTTGACATCCTCCTCTTACTACTCAGTGGCCTTGCACATCCTTCACCATGTCCTGCATAATGTTTCATCCTTGTCTTGAAGACTTTCTCATTGCTTTCAGGTGAAATTATACAATTTTAGTGGGGTGTCAAAACCATTTGTCTTTACATCAAGATATTTTCCAAATGGTGTGATTGGGTTGGATGTCAAGTATTTGTCATCTTCGTCAGGCACAAATAAATGCAATAAACATCATTTCAAGTGTCACACCCTTGCCACTCCTGGGCATCCTGTAGTTTTCCTTGCCCAATGTTGTGTGCTTTACAAGGTGAAAGCATTCCATTCTAAGTAGTCATCTTGTGCCTTTAAGCAAATATCATCTACACAAACGCCTCATGGGTGTAGCTAAAGTAATTGCTCCTGCATCCTCAAAAGATGCCAATTGTGTAATTTGATGCATTGTTATCTTCCAATGAAATGGTTTGTCACAAGCCTGATTTAACAGTGTAAAAACGTTGTCATATCAATGTGGGTGTGTGATACTCATAACAAATATTGCAAAAATTCTCCAATCCCAAGTACTAATAATGCACATACACCCCTAAATAATTGACCTCAAATTCCAATTATCCATAGCCCTTTGGATCACTGAACATCATATATCTGCATATGATGTTAAAGGGCTAGATACTCATCAACTCTATATAACCAAGCTTCCACATTGCCAAAAATTCAGGTCTAACAAGGTGAGCATCCAAGATGGGTCTAAAACATCATGACAAGAACTAGTAGACCATGTGAAAGTGAACATGCACTTTGCTTGTATGGTAGTGTCTTCTTGTTCAGACTGCCTTACAGTACCTCCATATTGCATGTGAACCATTAAATAAGATCCTCTATGAGATAGATGAACCAACTGTGAGTAGCTATGTCCGAATAACTTCACCAAATTGCCCAAACACATAACTCTCAAGAAAGCCTAGAACAAGGTTAAAACTTTTCCTTGAAGTCAAAGAAAGACTTCCAGACAATGACTGAAGAACAGGGAAGAAAATCACATAAGGGTAGAACTAGAAGGAAGAACAATAAAACTAGAAGGATCAACAAAAATGCCAGTCTCCCACTTGTTCAGAGACCATCAACAGTAAAATGTATGCTAGCTACTTATCTATCAAA
>Ga0209208_10011523_pt1 | contig 11311 bp, 5 predicted proteins | sample S1TSphfallax_3_FD_187694 | JGI IMG/M metagenome (GOLD analysis project Ga0209208, IMG submission 187694) | Host-associated microbial communities from peat moss isolated from Minnesota, USA - S1T2_Fd - Sphagnum fallax MG (SPAdes) (version 2) | ecosystem: Host-associated > Plants > Peat moss >...
GATTTTGTGAATGAATATTTTGGACATAACCAATTGTCCCATTAATAATTTCTATTTTTGGATATATATTTTTAATGATTATGATTTTCATTACTTTATAAATCTTTATGAATTCTGAGTTTTATTTGTTGGCATTGTTTATTTTATAATGTATTAGATGTCATTATGTATTGGATTTTTAAAATAAATATTAGTGGTTAAAATTATATAACATTTTGTTTTGATGTTTTTGAATTCATTTATGTCATATGATGGTTGATGGCATTGCATAATTCATTTTGAAGAATTATGAAGGTTGCCATCCTCCATGGAGGTTTGAATATATTAATTTTCAAATTAGAAAAAAATTGCGTTTTGCATAATTTGAAGTTTGAATCATGAATTGCCAATTCTAAGATTTTTTTAAACTAATGCATATAAGACATATTTGTTTGTTGCATTTGTCCTATTAATATTATGTTATTAGGATGAATATAATTGTCCCATAGACTTTTACCTATTTTTAAAAAAAATTATTTTGTGAATGTTGTTTTTTTAATAAATCCATTCAAAAGTCATGTTCTAATTGTTATAATAATATTATTGAAATCTATTTCAAAATCAAAAGGAGACATTTCACAATCTCCCCATTTGACACCATGTTTTCCAAACTAAACAATAATAGTTTATTTATCCAATAATCTTTATTTTGTCACCACAAGTTCATTCTTTTTGAAAAATCCAATTTTTCTACAAATAATAATAAGAACATCACATATTTCATTTGAACCTCAATATATAATGTATTATTCCATGAAGTTTATATATACCATAGTACCAAGCCAACTAAACATATGTTTTCCAAACAATTAATTACATAATTAATTAATTAATTTTGAAGATTCCATGAACCAATTGCATTACTTTAGAAAATGACTATTTGTTTTTCGCCCAAAAATAATTTTTTCATTCAAATGAGATTTTGAACAATTTTGTTTGCAATTTGTTATAATAAATGTTTATAATTGTCCAAGTATATGACTTTTTTTGTTTATAATTTTAAATTAAATATTAATTTTGGAAAGTGTGTTAATTCTTGGTAAATTTAATGTTTCATCTTTTAAAATGATAAAAATCTCAAATCATAACCAAAAATTCATTTTAAATTTTGTTACATTTTCTTGTATAATAAACTACATCTATTATTAACACATCATGTACACTATACTCCATTTATATGTGGTAAAAAACTTTTGAAGTTCCAAAAAAAATTATTAATGTTGGAAAAGTTCTTTGAATATTTAAAATTTTAGAATTTCACATATTTTAAAGTATGAGTGTTTTTTTAATGTGGCTAATAGGTTTTTTTTTCTCTCTTTTTTTCCCATCAAGTATATGACTCCTTTTGATAATCTTTTGCAAAATTGAATTTTTTGATGCAATAGGTTCATTTTCAAAGGTCTAAAATCAAAATTTGAACTTAAAATACTGGATTTTTTGTTTGAATTCCTTGACATTCATATGAATGAATAAACAACAAATTAGTATGATTTTCATGGTTTTAAATGGTAAAACATTTTTAAAAATCCAATTTTGATTATTTTTTTTTGCGTTTGCACCCTTTTTGGTTTGTTGGATTATGATTACACCCAAGTTCTCCAAGTTATTCCTTAAGTTGACCTCACATTAACCATACATGTGGGGTGACATAAAGTTTTTTTCAACTTCTTGAAAAATATAATTTCAAAATTCATTCTTATATTAAACAAGGTTACTTTTTAGTGTTGTTGGTATATTGAAAAGCCTTCAAGGAATAGGGGTCAAATGAGGTGATTATGTAATGTTTAAATTTATGGTGTAAGAATTATTAAATGTTGAATCTTTCCAATTAAAATATAATAAAATCAAAACTTTAAAAGTTTAAAGAAATTGGAACACAATTTTGGTACTATTGTATGGAGCTAATTTTATAATTTTAAAATGAGAGATAATGAATTCTAAGTAATTTTTGTTGTTGAATATTCAATATAAATACAAAATTAAACTTTTGATGAATTTCTGTTTTTTTTGCACCAATAATGTGCCTTCAATCTGTCATGTTTTTTTTATAAAAATTACATCATTTAACCACTCAGGCCGTGTATAAAACAAATTTGCGTCTATGGTTTGATTAGGCACACTTGTGGGTTTTGTACTATTTAATAATCTTAACAATGCATCTGTAACTACATGAGTTCTGTTTAGCTTATACACTATTGTGAAATCATATTCGAGGAACAATAACAACCATTTAACTATTATCCCTAAAACTTGTGGTTTGCTGACCAAATAGACTAATGTTGATTTACATAAAAAACAAACTTATTACTCAACAAATAATGTCTGAACCTATGCAAAGAAAAAACCATTGTTAAAACCTTTCTTTTTATTGTGCTATAATTTTGTTCTATTATATTTAATCCCCACAGTTAGCAAGGACACATTTGTATGAACATTAAATTCCACCTACCAATTTGGTGATATCAATATCAGTGCTTCAATATACTTTTGTATAATCAATTCCCAAACCTTTCTAACATTCCTCCATCCAAAGAAAAATATTTGTCTTTTTGGTCAGTTTAGTGATAGGTGCCATAATCACAACAATTTTTTACATAAAACATCTATAAAATTATGGCATCCTGTTGAATATTTGAATCTGCTAAGGATTCTTAGGTGGTGGCATGCTTATGATTACTTATATTTTCTTTGGATCTGGTAGTATATTTTCCTTGGAAACAATAAAACCCGATATCATCCTTGGAAATACCATATTTGTCCATTCACAATTATCTAGATTCATATTAATGCCATATTATTTACACTTTTGAAAACATAGTTTGAACTTTTGCAAATTCTACATGTCATTATACACTTTAAAGTCATCCAAAAATATCTTCATAAAAATGTCCAAATATTATTTGAATGTTTTGGTCATGGCTCTCCGATATGTTGGAAGTCCATTTTCAACTCCAAACAACGTCACCTTCCATATAAAAATGCCCTAATCTATAACAAATGCAATCTTGTATCTATCCTTTGGAAATATAAATATTTAATGACATCCTGAATATCCATCTAAGAAGGAATATGACTCATACCTTGCTACTATGTTCAACACTTAATATGTGAAAGGCAATGGGTATAGATCTTTTTTCATGGCTACATTTAGTTTTCTAAAATTTGTACAAATTCTCAACTTGCCATTTTTCTTGAGTATTATTATTATGGGTGATAACCATGTAACTTTTTATATAGATTCAGTGAATCCAATTGCTAACAACATATTTATATCTTGTTTGACTGATGTAACATAGTTTGGATTTAATTTGTACATGGTTTAATGTGTTAGCAGTATGATATGTTTAATTCAATTCTATGTTATGCTAACTATGGTGGAATCCGTTTTTAAATCTTTTCATGTCCATGCAAAAAGGTCTTTGAATTCCTTCAACATCTACTCCACTTCCAGCACCTTATTTATTTCCAGTTGTGCATTATTTTTCACCATCTATGGTTCTACATTAATTCCCATAATGAACTTCATCAATTGTTGATCTTTAGTTAACATCCATCCAACTATTCGCAATCCTTATGCTTTGATGTTTGTTGGAGTTTCATCCACTACAACATTCCTTAGTTGATGTTTATAGTATGTCTTTGGATACACCTTATCCTCCAAAGTTACTTTTGGCTCATATTTGTTGCCAAATATTTTCTTCTTTGTGTTATGTACTTCATATATTTGTTTTGAAATACTAGTCTTCACATCTGTATCCATGATCCCCATATCCGTAGTTTTCATAGATTGAATTATCTCAGGTAAACTAATTGTTCCTATGGAAAACAATTTTAACTTTGTAGCAAAGATGATATCTTCTTCTTCATCTGTGATGCCATTTTGATAATTGTAACACAATAACATTTATGGTCTTCTTACTTCACTTCCCAAATGTTTTGTAATTATAATTGTTAAGACTGTCCCATTCCTTTGTATGACAACAATGTTACTTCCCCAATCATGTGCCACCTTAACATCCCTCAACCATGGTCTCCCCAACAACATGGAATAATTAAAATCTACCACATTATTATGAAGTATAGTAAACGTAATTATGTAAGGAATGCCATGAACATATATCTTTAGATCTTTGATCAACCCCACTAGTTTTGTGATTGTTTAATCTGCCATCTTCATATATGTGGTTCAACAACATGCATTCAATTAATCGATTTTAATATCTTCCATTGCATCAATCCTTCGTAGTCTCATTTTCATTTCAAAATGTTTGGCATTGATTTTACTCTCACCTATCTTACAAAGGGTTGAATTGTCATCATCCTTTAGTTTTTTCCAATGGGTGTTTCGCCATGTGCATGCATGTTAATTCCATATTTTCAATGAAATGCTTTGCTTGAAATTGCAAAATTACATTGCCCTGTTATTTTTTTTGGAAATTTGAAATGAATAAAAAAGGGTTTGGTTTAAAGTTATGAGAATAAGAAAAGGGATAAGGTTCAAATCAAACATTTTACTTCATCCAAATTACTTGATTTGTATACGCAACTAACACATATTCTTTGGTTGTGAGCATAAGCTCATGATACACTACCCATCTTGACAACACTTACTTCACCATTGGTCACAACAATATACTCAATGTTTATTAACATAGCTCAAGATGAATGTGATTGAGTGTGGGAAGACGCACATATAATTACTTTTGCAAGAACAAACATTTAGGAAACTTGAAATTTTCTTTCAAGACAATAATTGTGAAATAAAATAAATCCAACACCCTACCTTAAGTAGCATCACCATGTTGCCAACAACTTACCTACCTAAAGAGTGAAAACACACAAATTCCAACCACATTCATCGTATACAAATGTGCACACACACACACACACACACACACACAATTTTTTCCAAATTTCAAAAAATAAAATTATTCTTCACACCCTAATTTTTTTTCAACAAATGGTTCCACCACATCTTGAAGATCACCTCCATCATGCACAACCCTAATGCCATTAAACACAAACACCATACATGTGTAAACATAGATGGCAAGATGCTTAAACCCATAAGATCACCCACATAAAAAGGAAGGTGAAAACAATATAAACAACAAAATACAAATAGACAAAAAGACAAAAAAGAAAAGAAGGAAGGAAAAACAAGACACGACGCGATATGAATAGAGAAAATGACCAAAAAAAATATGAAATGACAAATTATGATTTGGAATTGTCACAATGATGATCACCAAAATACCCATCCTACTTAAACCAATTTTGATGAAACATCGTCATTGGAGTTTTTCCCCTTGTCCCCACCTAATTTCACCTATTTACTTTTGAATTTTTTCCCTCTACCCCCACCTACTTTCACATATTTACCTTTTTTTTTTTTTTCTTTTGAATTTTTTGCCCCCACTCAGTTTCACCTACCTACACACCACTTATCTACTTGTCTACCTACCTACCCATATACCATTCAACTCAATCGAAGGTATTCCAATTTATCAAGTAATTATTTTTCCCCACACTTTCCACTTCCTACCTACTAACCATTGAAGTAGGTACCTATCAAACCCCACCTAAATGGTTGCACCTACATTCGTAGTAGTTTTTTTAATTGACTTTGCAATTATTGAAAACAATGATGAGAGAAACAAAATGAAGATATTGCAAAAAACTTGAAATTATTTATTCAAGCAATATTTAAGGCCACGAATAATTTTTTTTGTTGACACCTATCTGAAAGTATTACATAAACTTAAAAAATCAAAAGTATATGCAATATTCTCAAGTGGGTATATTTTTTGGATTGGAACATTTTGTTTGGACTATCTTGAAGGTGTTACACAAACTTTTTAAAAAAAAAGATTGTATGCAATACCCTCTTATGGGTATTTGATATATGCCTTGGGTTGAAACATTTTGTTTAAATTATGATGAGGATATTGCATAATCTACTTGAAGAAATCCAAAATGTGTGTACTATCTCTTCACCTTCGTATTTTATTTATGCATGGAGGGATGTTTTTGATTATCATGAGGGTATAATGTAAACCATGAAAACACACAATGAATATCCATTATTTTTATGAGAGTATTGAATTGGGAGATACAATGTAAAATTGTGATTGTATGCAATGATAATTTTGCACAAATGCATGCCTCAATGGTTCAAGATTTTAATTTAATATTTGGAATGTGCAATTGTAACTAACAATGCATATAACTTTAACAAAAAACTACAATTCAAGATGAATAAAAGAACCATGGTACAAAAATGTGCATGTTTAAGAAAAAAATTGGAAATTATGAATATTTATGGGCTTTTAATTTCAGCAGGGGAAGAGGAGACCAAAAGCTTCTTGTTTTGGCACCTTATCCAATTTCTTTTATTTTTTCTTGTTTTTTTCCCTCTTATGTAGCAATGTGCTTTTAAAGTAAACAATCGTTTTTTTTTCATTTTTTATGGAGCTTGTGATTGTTTTTGGTGTTCGAAAGGTGTTAAGTAACCATCAACACCCTTTTCTATCATCGCCACCCTTCTTCCAAACTTCAATCATCTTTTAAATTTTGTTTTGTTTTTGAACAAGGAAGGGGAAAAAAGGACTTGAAGAATATAGGGAGGAGGGAAAAAAAAAATTTTGTTTGGTGAATTTTTCGATTTCCATGTAGTAAAAGATTGTTTTTTTTTGGTGTAGTGTGTGTAAAAAGTTAAAAGGTAAGTTACAATTGATTCAAAAGCACTTATATTCCAATCAAATTTGTATTGTTCCAATAACCTTATCCCATTTTGAGGGTCGATTACAAGAAAATGTGATAATCATAGTTAAATTTTTGAAGTAACATGCAAAAATGTGATCAATCCACCAAAACAAAGTGAGCAACAAAGTCATGAATGATTGATGAATTCAAGTTTTGGTTCAAGCCTGACAATAAGTTCAACCAAGTGAAACATTTATGATAATAATATGGTAGAACTTTTTATTCTTATCTTTAATTTCTCTAAAATACCTTTCATGTTATGAAAATGAGTGAGATTTATGCATTTCATTAGTATGTTATGGAATTGTTCTAGTGTATGATGTTATTCATTTTTTTATTGATTAAATGCACTTCTTTCCACATCTTTTGATTGATCATAAGTTTTTTCACAGTTGGTCATTTTCTTCTTCACACATGATATGTTATTGAGATATTTTGATTTCATTTACAATGATTACGTGAACTTGCACAAGTGAAACAAAATGTAACACTTGCCTTCTTTGACATATTTCTTGCAAGCCTTCCTTCAAGATATTTTGTTTGAATTTCAATTTTTTGAAATCCAAATTTAAATTGAGATTGTATGATATAATCTCTTAATTTTAAAAATCAACAAACATGATATAATGTTGAATATCACAATTTGAAATTCTTGACTTGATATTTGATTCAGATATAAAAATGAAAATGAAAATGTGCGTTTTCATATTTATCATCACAAACTTAACATCTCACAATTTAATCCTGAAAATGATGCGAAATTTGTTCATTCATAATTCGTATGTTTCATCCATTAATATCATACATGGGAAACACATTTGACACATATTAAATTTTGTGATGATGTTATGTAGATTGAAATAATTTAATAAATTAACTCTTTCATTCAAGCTTATACATTGAATTGAATTTTCTTTTCCCATGAAAGATTTGACATAAATAATGATCAATATCAAACCACTACTAGGTAAATACCAAACCACCTGGACGAATCATTATGATTGACCAATTAGAAAGAAACAGGGAACAGCGGTCAGATCATATTTATTACACTCTTCTCTAGCAGGTGCACAACTGTGCTGCGCCTTTTTTCATATAAACCTCAGCAAAGTATTCTAATATCTAATAGCAAAACTATTTTCCTGTGCGAAACCGACATGTTTCGAGTTTTGTTCAGCAAAAGCTGAGGATGAGCATCTCCACCAACACTCAGTGTATGACCATGCAAAAATAATTTTCACATCCAAGTTTTAGTTACTAACTTTTTTTTCCAACCCCACCAATAAAACTGAAACTGGGAGTAGTAAGTAAGTGGGGAGACTATTAATAACTAATCTTTTTAATTTTTTTTATTGGCGAATTTTCGCAAAAAGTCGACCTTAAAAATGTGATTTCGACCAATACAAAGGATTTTTCATGGGAAAAATGGTTCAAATTCGCCAAATTTCAGAAAAAATAAAAAAAATTCAATTTAGCCAGATTTCTACAATAAGTGGAGATGCTCTTAGTAACACACGAATTTCTTTTCGCTATAAACAAGAAACTAAAACGATCAGTGAGATGGATGACAACTGACCGTCGATGGTTGCAAATTCCGTTTCGCATCCAACGGTGGACGACCTAGGTTTACTTCCCAACACGCGTTGCAATCTCCGCGTTGTTTTGTCACCCCCATTCCGCCGTTATCCATTCGACCGCGGAACTTTCGTCCCTTCCAGCGGCCGCCGACTTCCAGTCGCCTTCTCGTCCCTGCCCGCCGGCCGCAGACTCCAAAGCTGCGGCGCCGTTGCGCAGCAAACCCTCACTTCGTTTCTCTGTGCCTCCAAGGCACAGTCGCCGCTGCTGCAACACCACCATCGCTACTCTCTTCATCGCCCATCATACCCCTCTCCTCTCCACCAACGGTATGTCTTCTCTTTTGTCGCTGCTGCTGCTGCTGCTGCTGCTGCTTTCGCTGGATTTTCGTCTTTTCGTGTAGTCTTTTGCCGCTGATTTGCAATTAGGGTAAAACGGTTTTCAACAGGGAGTTAACGAAGGCGGCTACTGCTTGCGTGTGTCTCCGCGCGCACGCGCCTGTCTGTGTTTGTTTTATGGTATACGGTGTGCCTTTGTATGTTATGTTTTCATTAGCTTTCAATAGTTTTGGTTTGTTTTCTTGAGGTTAGATTTACGATCTGCATTGAAAGATTCGTCTTGGTTGACGCTCCTCGGGTTCTGTAAATCTGCCGCCGGTTCTTCGATGAAGAACTTTTTTTTTTTTCTCTCTAAGAAGTGAGAAGTAGGAAGCTATGTGTTTTGTGATCCTAAGTGTGCTTCCTTCGTTGTTGCTACTCGTGTGACCTTCAGCGGTTTCCCCTGGTGTTGAGAAGTGTCTATGACTCTCAGTCTCTGTCATCATGTCTGAAATGTTCTCATGAGTTATGGACAAAAGACGCTTTGACACAGACGCCAAGGGAGTTGCGATGGTAGTAGATCGGAATATAACTAGTTGACCGTTTTAGAGATCTCTTCCAGTAAGCTCTGGAGACAGCTATTCATGATTTCATGTTGTTTTTCCAAACGCGATGTTTTGCAATGTGCTTGAGTGTAGTGTAGAACTTCAATTTGGCAAGTAGAGCTGGAAGAGCTCTGAGGCGATGTTTCTAGTTTCTATTGACTAACTGGTGACTGGTAAGTGTTGTGCAGCAGTTGAAAAAAGAGTATGGCAGGATCTGCACCTGAAGGTACCCAGTTCGATGCTCGCCAGTATGACGCCAAGATGGACAGCATGTATGTGCAGCTCTTTCTTGCTGTCCCTCATGTTTTTTCTCTTTCTGCCCCCACCTTGAAAGCTTGACTTGCCTTTCACAAGAAGCTAGACTCATTGTTGTGTACAAGTCTCGAGGGATAAAAATGCTCCAGAGATGGCAGTCTGCAGAGTTTTATGTGCTGCATGTTCTGACATTCATTCTGCATGGTGGTTTTCCTACTCTTGCCTTTGAAATGCGACATTTGCACAGTCATCTACTTTGTTGTCAGACTGGCACATGATGAAGAACTGCTTTGTAATGTGCATTGTGCAATTTATGTGCCTTGCATGGTGTAATTGTAAAAGACAGTCAGTTCTAGATAAGTGAGACGGTCTGAGAGGGTGCAGCATACCTCATTAGCTAAAGAAAAGAATTATTACTCAAGGAAAGGAATGCATATGAGACACCGATTTCTGATAGTTCCTTCTCTTTGTGTCAAAGCTTTGTGATGTTCCCTACTGTTCCTGGAGATTCCCAAGTGTGCTTAATGCCCTTCTTTTCTTCTTTTGGCAGCTTGAATGGTGAAGGTGATGATTTCATCTCCACATGGGATGAGGTCCATGAGACTTTTGATGTCATGGGCCTACATGAGAATCTTCTCAGAGGCATCTATGCATATGGTATGGGACTTTCTCCAGCAGTTGAATGACTGGTTCCTAATTTGTTGGTTATGTTGTGCAGGATATACAGATGTCACTTGGTAAAATGGTTGGATTGATAGCTTTGTGTCTTTGATAGCTTGTGTGGTCTGTGTCTATTAGAGGGAACACTGTTTGTTTTGCAGGACCTGCAATTTTGTGGGGTCTTTCCTATGGTTATAGTGCACATAAGTGAGAACCATCAGGTCCATGGTTTACAGCTGAATGTTGAGAGGGTTTTTAATATGAATCTCAATTGGCAAACCCTACCTGATGAAGTTCACATGAGAGTTATAGGTACTCAATTGCTAATTCTTTTCCTTCTGTTCTGGAAACTTGTTTGAACAGGTTTTGAGAAGCCTTCAGCCATCCAGCAACGTGGTATTGTGCCATTTACACAGGGTCTGGATGTCATCCAGCAAGCACAGTCGGGCACAGGCAAGACTGCCACTTTCTGCTCTGGCATTCTCCAACAACTGGATTATAGCCTGCTGGAGTGCCAGGCCCTGGTGCTGGCTCCCACTCGTGAGCTGGCCCAGCAAATTGAGAAGGTGATGCGGGCATTGGGTGATTACCTCCAGGTGAAGGTCCATGCCTGTGTAGGAGGAACCAGTGTGAGGGAGGACCAGAGAATACTGCAAAGTGGTGTCCATGTAGTGGTGGGAACCCCTGGACGTGTGTATGATATGCTTCGCAGGAATGCCTTGCGTGCTGATGCCATCAAGTGCTTTGTTCTTGATGAGGCTGATGAGATGCTGTCCCGTGGCTTCAAGGACCAGGTTTGTATCCCTTTTTCCCAGTCTCTGACTGGTTCTTTCCCCTCATTTTTTGAAATCCGTTTTTTTTGTGGCATCAAGAGATTGAAGTTTATTCTGCTTTATGTTTTTACTGGATCATATGATCTCTGAAGTGCACATTGCAGTGGACACTACCGTGATATCTTTTTTTGAGATATCTTGCTGCACTGAGTTCTGCCAGGGAACTGTGAAATTTCAGAAGGTGAACTTGCAGTTTTATTGATCTCAAAATGTTGCGCAATGAGTACAGATTTATGACATTTTTCAGCTTCTTCCACCAAAG
>Ga0209208_10011526_pt1 | contig 11309 bp, 8 predicted proteins | sample S1TSphfallax_3_FD_187694 | JGI IMG/M metagenome (GOLD analysis project Ga0209208, IMG submission 187694) | Host-associated microbial communities from peat moss isolated from Minnesota, USA - S1T2_Fd - Sphagnum fallax MG (SPAdes) (version 2) | ecosystem: Host-associated > Plants > Peat moss >...
TTGGAACTAGAAGATTGGCTAGACAAGGGGCATGTGGAACAATGTTTTCAATACAAAGGTATGTTAGTAACGCCTATGCCAAAAATATGGATCTATGGTTACTTTCATACAACTACATAGTCATTTTGGCATGAATGATGTGTCCAATTATTTGATTATGTAGTTGTATGAGTGTAGTAAAAAAAATCATATTTTTGTTGGAACATGTAGTTGGCAATTAAGTGTTGTTTTTACATGTTGCAAATTTGAAGGAAGTGGTGTTATGTAAGGTCACAACCTTATGCACAATATTATGTAACAACCTTTGAGGTATGAGGCCTTATTCATAAGGTGTGTGATGTGAGGTCCTTCATGACATCCACAACTGTACGCACAAGGTGTGATGCAAATCCCCTTGAGATTTGAAATCTTATGCACAAGGTGCAATGTAAGGCCCCCATGAGATGTAATTCTCCTTGAGGTGTGAGACCTTATGCACAAGGTATGATATAAGGCTCCTTTGAGATGAGAAACCTCATGCACAAGGTGCAATGTGGGGCCCCTTTCAAATGAGAAACCTTATGTATACGGTGATACGTAAAGCCCCTTGAGATGTGAAACAATATACACAAGGTGCAATGTAAGGCCCCTTGAGATGCAAAACCTCATTCACATGGTGCGACATAAGGCCCCTTGAGATGCAAAACCTCATTCACATGGTGCGGCGTAAGGCCCCTTGAGATGCAAAAACTTGTGCACAAGGTGCGATCTTCACAACAGGGGTCTTGTTTTGTCATATTAGGTTCCATCCATCCATCTATGTGTTGAACTAAAAGAAATATTAGCCAGGCGTAGGACTCTTAGAGCACAAAGCCCAAAGGGAGGGGAGAGGGGGGGGAACAAAACAGCCAATTCACAAATACAATAAGAAATGAACCCTCCAAACGATGATTGGATGAAGGAAGGTCAAAACATGCCATTTTGGCTCAGCGAAATGGTTTTTTGGCCCTGCATTGTTGTTGCACATGATGCAGAGGCTGGTAACATGCACAGCAAAGCTTAACACCTGTTGATTGGCTACATAGCTTGATTGGTCGAGGTGGGTTGCTATTAGTAGTCTCCTGAGTCCTACCTCTTTGCAGTCCCAGTTTTAGTTTTATGGGTGGAGTTGCGGGGGGGGGGAAAAAAAACTTGGGGGGTGAGAAATCTTTGTGCAGGGTAGGGTGTGATACTGAGCACCACTGGAGATGCTCAGAGAGTTGGAGAGTTGGAGGTGGGAATTTAACTCGAAGCGAAGCAAGAAATGCAGCACACCGTTTTAAGTAACACCAAAAAAATGCAACCACACTTTCTTGAATAGCTTATTAGACAAGTCATAAGTACCCGCTTAGGTTTTTAGGGTTTCGCTGAAAGAAAGAAAGAAAGAAAGACAGGAAACCAAGAAGCAAATCGACGCGCACACAACGAGAGGAAGATTTTGGTTCTTGAGAAAGAAAGCTCAACAATTAGGGTTTGCAGAGGTTTTCCCGTGTCCGTTTTGGTCTCTCCCCCATTCGGTTGCCAACATTACTGCTTGCTGTTATGCTGTACAGACGGGAGAACAAAAGAGAATATTCTGGGTTGAGAGCTTGTTGCTTGGTAGAGAGGATGTTGAAGAGATCATCATGTAGGACAACAATAACAACAACAACAACAAGAGAATATTAAGAAGAAGAAGATGAAGAAGAAGGGAGTGGAGAGGTAGAGCTGCTGTCAGTATCGAAGACAGAAACATGAAGCAAATGATGATGTTATTGCGGGGAGCAATGCCCTGGGAGTGTGATTCGGTATCCAATTTCTTTTGGAGATAACAATAGCATGCTGGACGCTTACAAGATGAAGTGCATTGTCCAAGGTTTTCACATTTCATTCATGCTTCTCCCCCTCCTCCTCTCTTTTTCTTCTCTGTCAGTCAGTGTAACTGGCACTGCGATGTTGGAAGATAGTGCGATAGTACAATTCAGCGGCTTTTAGGAAGGAAAGTAAGTCTGCGAGGCGGGTGGGAAAGAAAAAAAAATCTGTAAGAAACAAAGGAGATTTGCGTATTTAGTCACTCGTGTTTCTGACTCCTGTCTCTGACCAGAAAGTATACGATTCATGCCGCGTTGTACAGTCTCCTCCTCATCCAGATGTGGTCTGGTCCTAGCGTCCTGGTATCTCCGGTATCACGACTACATGGGCTTGGAATTTGAAGTAGAAGTACATAGAAACGAGAGGTACTCGGAGTCCTCGCCATTGCCTCTTTCTTAGCCGGCTCATTCCTTTAGGCAACTTTTTTTTTTTCCCGTTGCGAGTTTGGCTAAGCAAATGGCGGAGTTCAAGGCGGCTGCTGCTGCCTCCTTCAGTATTGATGACTTGGAGCAACTGTCAGCTGATGGCGAGGAAACGCCCGACCTACTGATAATTGAATCCGGCAATGAGAAGTTCCGTGACTCCTCAGATGCTGAGATTGATGATAAGATCAGGACGTATGAGGGATACTTGCAAGATACCAAGCTGTTGCTCAAAAATAAAGGGAAGCTTCAGCAACATTTGGAAGATCTCCGAACAGAGCAGAAATTCAGGATGAACCGACAAAGCAGACTGGTTCGACTTTTTTTTCCAATGCTGTATTGTGCCCTTAAGAAACATGTTTTTCTTTGGTTTTGTTTTGGGCTGCTTCTTTGGCTCCTCAATTGTCTTGTATTAGGGTTTTCTTGCAATTGTGGCACATAAAAGGAATCCGGAGGCTAGGGTGTGGAATTTATATTATCCCAAAGATAATGTCCACCTGAGAAAAGAGTTTGGCTTGCAATCTAGGTATACATCTAGATTGTTAAGACATTATCTCACCCTCCTACAAGCAGACTAGATTGGCAGACACCAGTTTAAGTTTTGTTGGAATAAGGCAACAGTTGTTGTGTGATTATGAATGGCAAGGCATCGATCATGGTATCAGTGGAGCAAAAGGGACACATTGGGAAATGAAGATAGATGCTCAACATTGATTAAAGTAGAGAGGAGAACTAAGGTCAGGGGGCAACCTTTCCTTAGTGCCCAGCATTTTTCCTTCTCTTGAGAAAGTTCATTCTAGGTGCAGCAGAGGACAAAAAGAAAATGCCATGAGAGGAGTCAGTGGGTATAGGTGTTCAAAAAATGTTTGCTTGTCTACTGAGAGGCTGATGTCTTGAACTCCACATTGAGAAAGAACAAAGGAGAATCCACTGGTGATGGTATTTTGAATTCTTCATAATCCACAAAGGAGAATCCATTGGTGAATTCTCATCATCTCTGGAAGGAGATACCTAATGTGAAATCCAATATTTCAGATTCTGCCAGATTTGTAGTTGTCAATAGTCAGTTTTAGAGGTTCTTAAGGATTTGTAGCTCCAAAGAGTTCTTAGTAGCTCAGATGGCGAGCTTGATTGGTATGATGTAGAAAAGAGGTTACTCTTCTGAGGTTCCTTAAAATCAAATCAGAGCTTTTTTTTGACAAGGAAAGATTATTGTTTGTTGTTTCCACCTTTGGCATCCTCAAAGTGATTATTCCAAAGGCTCCTTAATCCTAAGTGGTGAACTTTGTGAAGTTCACTTTGTCCTCTAAAGATCTTTCTTCCAAAGTCCTCCATCTTGAGTCTCTCTTTTCTTCCTCCTTTCTTGTTTTGGATGTTTCCTTTCTTTCCTTCTTTCCTTCCTTCTCTTTCTTTTAGAGCTTGTCTTTCTTCTTGGGTATTTTGGTCCTGTCCTTCTCTTTTAGGTTGTTCTGAGGTAGCCAGCATCATGGCTGAGTTTTCCCATTGCTGCTGGTCTTGTGACAGAAACTCAGTACGTTGGTTAATGCTTGATATTGACATCCACCCATTGCCAGGAGCTGGTGAAGTCAGTGGGGATGTTATGGTAGGTGATCAATACCATACATATTGCTGTTGAAGGTCCATGGTAATGTATGTGACCATTGCTACTGTTCAAACCTTTTATATCTTGTTCAATCTCTTCTTAAGGGTTGCACTTCCTCCTTTTCATCCTCACTGATTGGTTGCTGTTTTGTTGTCAGATATGAAATATCTGTAACCTTATTATTGGGCATTCTCCCAGTTCATTTCAGGTTGGCTTAAATCATAAGTATGGAGGAAGTTTCAGTACTTTTGAAGATCTTTGCTTTCTCTATAGAATGATATGTACAAACACACAAATGGTATCATTTGTATGTCAAATTTGAGGAAGACTGGATAACAGGAACTGTGCTATATCAAGGGCTCTAATCAGTCACTGAGGTAGTGTGAATCACAAATGCTCAAATCAAAAGGAACGACTTTAAGATCCCATATACTGAATGGAAGAGCCAAAGCCTTCATCCTGATTTGAGTCCATACAGCACTGAGAGTGAAGCTAATCTGATAGTCTGTACTAACTTTGAATGCCCACATTAAGGCAGCAATATTGGTGAGGATGATATTGTTGTTACTGTCTGCTGTTGGCAGGTTTATATGTTGGATTTGGTCACGAGACTCAAATTCAATCCCTCTGAATGTGATGATTGCTGTGATCTAACAAGCTCATCTTTCGAACCCTCATGTGTTTGTTGTTTCTTACTGCAGGTAGCTTCTTCCAATGAGCAAATTGCTCAACAAGACACTGGTAAGCCTTATTACCTGTCCAATTCTGCTTGCTCAGAGATGAGCACCTTTCAACTGTCAAAGTTCCAAGTTGGTAATAGTGACTGTTAAGTTGTGTACAAGATGTCTCAGATTTTTGCAACTTGTGATATGTGAAATAAGATAGTATCTCATATACATCTTTTTGCATGGTTCCTGTGGATAAGATTCCAGCAGGTTGTTGTGAGTGAATAAACTTTGTTGGAGTTGCTAGTCATGAAGATTAAATGGTTGTGGTGGTTTCAATAACTGCTTAGTAGCTTCTTGTGGGAAATTTTGAGAAGTGTAAGCTGTTTTTTGATTAGGATGTGTGCTTTGTTGTGGAAGGTAATACTCCCAGGAATTCACAACAGAGGAATGGGACAAGGTCAATGTCACTGAATGGCTTGCCAAGAGGTTTTATGACTTCCTCAACTGTCAAGGTATCCAGATCACATGATTCTGTCAAATGTCTGAAGCTGAAGTGTGACCAAGCTAGTCAAGGGTTTTTAGTGCAGATTGTCCTGTTTTGGTGGGATTTTCTATCATATGACACCAAGTTTTATCCTTTGTTGAGACAATTTATTGGTTTCTGAATCCATTTCTGTTTCTCAAGGATGACATTGAAAAGAGAGAGAATATGGACTGCCGTCATCTTATTAGTTCTGCATTCTCACACATTTATGATGGCCCAGACAGACAAGCATGGGAAGCCTACTCCAGTGCACAACAAATCGATTCCTGCATTCAATATGGAGTTGGAACTCATGCATTCAACAAAGGGGAAGCAATTAGTGCCAACTGACAATAGTGAGCAGCTTGCCTCATTTCATGTGGGAGTTCCATTGGTGGAAAGGGGTTTCAACAGGGGTCATGCAGTGTCAGGGGTGCAAGCAGGGCCCTCCTCAAGGGACAGTCCCAACTCTGAACGACCTGAGCAATGGGGCAGATGCAATACCTGTAATAGCAGAGTCCATGATCTTTCAGAATGGGATGACATTCCAACATGTTCTGTGTGCAGGTGAGTCTCACAAGAATTTGTTGCTACAAATGGTGAGAGTTACCTGTGGGACATTGCTAGATGGAACTGTGAGGTGGATATGGCTTTGTCCTTACAACCTTTGTGCATGAAGTTTAGGTCATTGTGTTCTGCCAATTCTTTGCAAGTTTTTTCCTGCTGGAGGCTTCATGTAGTTTAAGGCCAACCATTGCATGAAATTACTTGCATTCACTGTCTTATGTGAGATAGACATCAACTTACTGTAGGAGTTCTTGGCCATGCTTTGATGAATGTGATGTGTTTCAGGAAGAAGGTCAATGATCCAGATCCTTTGCTCTTGCGCCCTATGGATGTTGAGTTGCAGGTTTGTTCCACTCACCATTGCAGTCATATAGTTGGTTCCTGGAGTAAATTCCTGTGTGAGGCACATGGTGCAGATTATGGGTCATGCAAATCCAATATTTTCTACACCCACTGTTGGGAGTATATGAAACCAGGGGGAATCATGGCAGCTGATCACTGCTAATCACAACGAGGGTTTGATACTTTGTGATTGACACTCATAACATTCATTCTTGTTGTGCTAGTTTTTGTTTTGCTGGAACTGATAGAACATTACCTTGAAGTGTTTTTGTGGGGTTCTCTCTGCAATCTCATAAGAGTATGCAATATTTTCTTCCTTATCAGTGGACTCCAAATCCATGTCACCTTGTTTGCCTCTGTTGTAGACACAAGCCAGCAAACTTCCCAGGAGAGGGAAAAGGACGCGTCAGGCAGATGCAGCAGGGAGAACCCCGGTTAGAGCCCTTTGTGCAACTTTTGTGCTCATTATGAATGTTTTTCATGCACTTCCTGGAAAGATTCTTGGTTTTTCCTTAAGTTCCTCTGATTCTTTCCTGATTTGGCATGGCATGTTTACTTGACAATTGCAAAGCTTGCATTCTGTTATAATCTAAGCTTCTCTGGTGCTTTGCATCACATGAATTAATGCATACCACTGAGATTCCTTGGGCTTCATAGATTCACTCTGAGTTTCATCAGGATACAGCAATGGAGCTCAATTCCTCTGATGAGGAGGATAAAAGAGGGCCAAGTTCAGCTTCAGCTTCAGCTTGCAAACCAGTGGGTCATGATCAGCCTCATCGACTAGGATTGCGAAGCACATTTGCTCGAAGGTGGGCAATTAATTCCATCATTTTGGTGTGTGTACTTGAGCTTTACAGGGGCTCTTAGCTACCCAGGAAGGAAAGGGGACCAGATAGCTTCCAAGCTTACAAGGGCCATCTCTATCTATACTTTCAGTCTGTTCAGAGCATGTATGCAAGTGAGCATATTATAACATTGTCCAGTGGTGATCTTAGAGTCAGTGATCATCCTGTAGTGGTGCAAATGCTCAATTTCACTCATGTGCTAGAAATCTGTGTATGCCCCTGGCAGCTTCTATGGTAAAGTACTCCATGACTATCTACAAGTATGCACCATTACAATGTTGCCTAATCAGTTACTGAGAAGAAAAAATAAGTGGTAATTGTGGTTGAATGGGAGAAAGGATTAAACAGAAGACCACAGAAGATGACTCATGTTTGGTACTTGGGATATGCAATTACAGTTGTACAGAACTCTACATGCTTGCAAACTGGACTCCAATCTTGATAGATTTTGTGTCTGTTTGTGTCAGGATGGAGGGTTATAAAGTTGCTTATCCATCAAGGTATGCCTACCTAATGCCAATGACCCCTGAGCTTTTGAGTTGCATCAAGCTAGATGAATCTGTGCCTGGGAAGGCTGATTATAGAAAAGGGGATGCTTCATATACTGGTTTGTTGATCAACAAGAATGTCTTGCCATTTGCTAATGGTTGTAGTCGAATATTCAGCATGTGTTTGTTGCTGGTTGTCAGGGATGATCCAGATGCAGTTGAAATTCTCCACTCAGACTTGCAGCGGTTGGCTCCACTGGAATTTCTGAATGATACATTGATTGACTTCTATATCAAGTATGATAGCTTATCTCCTACAAGTCTATTGCAAAAATCTTCTCTGCAAGGCCAAATCAACAAGTTTTCTTCTGCAGATGAAGGGATTGACCATATCAAATTTGGAATATACCCAGCTTTAATTGGTGGTTGCTGATCTGTTACTGTTGCTTGAGCAAATACTTCAAATTTTGTCCATCAATATCTTGTCTAATCACCTGTTGTACATAGGTATATTCAACGACCAGAAGCTTTGAGGTCAGATGGAAAGAAACGGTTTCATTTCTTCAACAGCTTCTTCTATAAGAAATTGAGTGATGTAGCATCTGGACAGGTCTGTTTGAAATTTTTCAATCTGGTTGAGATAAGTAGTTTGTTTTCACTGCTCAGTCTATGGAGGTCCTGTTTTCCAAGCTGAAAGGCATCTCTTGATGATGAGAGGGGATGGATGGCTGTCTGTTTATTTTGCCACATTTCTTCATCAATATGTAGAGATTTTTTGGCATACTGTTTGCACCTATTTTGTTGGTACTTATGTTGAATCAGATGACAATGGCTCTTGATTTGTATCATTTGTACTCAGGTACTGCAGTTTATTTCCTTGTGCTTGTGGCTTGAGCAGAGAAAGAAGGTTAATACTGATTTTTCAAAACTACGAAAGTGGACTAAAGGGACAAACATATTTGAAAAGGATTATCTCTTCGTACCGATTCATGACAAGTGCGCAGCTGGTTTCCTTTTATTCATTGGTCTTATTATTTTAGTGAAACAAGTTTTTGAGCACATTTGTACCTTTCGCTTCAAACTGCATTGAAAGTTGGATGAGAACATGACATACTTCAGATGGTATTGGGTGTATGCATTGTTACCTTGAATCTGATCAGTCTTCACTTCCTGTCCCTGTGTTCACTAGTGTGAATTCTGGTGATTTGAGGGTCACTATAGTAACCCAGAAACCTGGCATTGCAGTTTGCACTGGAGCCTTGCAGTCATCTGCTTTCCTGGGGCTGATGATGGTGGGAGTGGCTCTGAACGCTGCATCATCCATCTTGATTCCATGACTCATGGTCACAATAGCCAAGCAGTATTCCGATTACTTCGCAGGTCAGTTGAGATATTTCTTCTCTGTATTCACATGGTCCCAACCTGCCTGACATTCAAAATCAATGGTATAATATGTGTTGGTCTGGGTAAGTATGATCAGAACAACATATTGCCAGAGGTGTGGATCCTATTTGTTGATTGGAGTGTAAAATCTTGATTTGATCCAATAAGGAGTTCGATATGGATTCTAAATATCAGGACATATTCCTGGAAACATGTGATTCCAATGTTTACTAAGTGAGCATCTATACATCAGATTCAGGGTTATTATGTCCTGGCAAGGGCACTTCTTGTTGAGTTTGAAATGTGCCAGGCTGTGATAATTTCCTTTGGCAGTTACCTCGAAGCTGAATGGAAGCACAGTGTTGAGTCTGGTGCATTTGGCGATGATGAGAGCATCCACACATTGCAGACACTTACAGCTGAGAAAATTGCAGCAAAAAAGGTTCAGGTATGTTGGTTCCAATGGCTAAAATGACAGATGTTGAGTGAAAGAATCTTTACAACTGTCTTTAATTTTATGCCCCAAGAATGTAGCTTAGCAATTTCCATAAACTCAGCTCTGTATTGGTGACAAGCCTTTGAAAGCATTGTGTCTGCCGTTTTCAGTCTCTTCCTTTGCCTTCGCTCATTACCAGTGCTTTTAGCTGCACGATGCCACTTGCTTCATCGTGCAAGCTGTTCCATATCTGTCCAATATAAGACAATTCCAAGTATAATCTGTTCTTTCTATTTAATTTCAGTGAGAGCTCTATGCATGTTTTGTAATGTCATTTGTTTACTGCAGTATTTGAGTCTGTCAACCAAGCCTGATGAGCATCATCAATGCTTACTTGTTTGCAGGTCCCTCTGCAAGAAAATGAGTCAGATTGTGGCCTGTTTCTTTTGCGATACATTGAAAAGTTTGTCGAAAAGGCTCCCCGCACATTAAGGCTAAGTGACTTGGATAGGCCAGGTTTGGTGAGTTGCTTTAGAACTGCTGCTGTCAAGTAATTATTTGCTTATGAGGTTCTGTAATGCATGCTGAATGTGGTTTTATTTTTCATGGACCTTTGCTGTAGTTCCAGTTCATTTGGAGATCTGTTCAAGATCTGGTTTTTTGGGGACAATATGTATTGCTACATCATAAGCATGATTTGATATGCTGCTTGGCATGTGATGTCTTTCTTGGCAGTTTGGTCGTGAATGGTTTCCTCCTGCAGAAGCCTCCAATCTGAGATTTGTTATTAATCAGCTACTTCAAGAACTTTTTGAGCAAGAGGAGAAAGAGGCAACTGCATCAGCTATTGACAGTTCTGCAACACTCCTACCTGTCAATCTAGAATGAGCATGTATTGAAACTTTGCCGAAGTGCTCCTATTTTATTGAGAACAAAATATAGAAATTTCTTTTTAGAGTCGGAATGAAAGTTCATAAGCAGTGTGGTGCTATTGAACTTGCTGGTCTTCTGGTCTACCTGCTGTCATATGTAGATGACAGTACAAAGCCATGTCCTGTCATAAAAGACAGGGTTTTGTTTTCACTGCATGACAATGGTCAAAAGTGAATGGGACTTACAGATCTGTAATTGCCCACAAGGCACAACCTCCCCTGAACTGTTTCAAGCTGCTCTGTAACAATGAAACAACATTTCACTCAATTGTGGATTTTGCAGGGGTCTAATGGATCGAACCCTCTGAAGTCATCTTCTGATGATTTTGAGTCCCTGTGGGCTTGCATGATAAACTGTGAAAGTGGTTCTTCAAACCTGACCCATAGTTGTTGAAGACTGGAACTTCGTACCTGTGATGACAGTTTGTGCAACATAAATAGAAGGTGTTAATGGAGCAAGAAATTTTTCTATCTCCGTCAATGAGAGATATGACCTCTGGAAGTTGATTCTTGGTAAGAATTGTTGTAGGTTAAATGTCAGGGTTTTTGTGTCTTGTAAATTTCTTCTATCCCTGGGAAATGGTGAAGAGTTGTCTGGGTGTGACCTTATATTCAGTCTAGGACCTAAAGCATGAATTGTAGCCCTTGTGACCTGTAAGTGGGATATGTCCAGGGTACATGAGGAGGCTTTAACCACCTCCCCCTATCTAGGACCCATCTCTGTCTTTGGCTTAGTTGGTTTGTAACCAAAAAGGAAGGTAGGAAACTGATCTACGAGCAACAATGATCAATTCCAAAACAATAGAAATCACAACAGTTTCTGTTTTGCTTCCACATTAGCAAGGTTCAGCAGTTCAGAGATCCTATCATGTTAATCCTGATTCTAAACAGATAGCAGTTCCCAAATGAACACCAGCAAACCTAAAGCCTGAAAATCCTTGATACTTCTACTTGATACTTGGAAAATCAGGATCTGAAAGTGGAATCAGAACTCTTAGTGTTATAGTTTTCATCTAGAACTTATAAACCCTAAACCCGAGAATGCAATGCAGCTGTTAATCTCTCATTTTCTCTTACTGGTCATGCTTATTGTGAGGAATGTAGGAGGATGGACGGATAAGCTTACAATCTGGGTTCCTTAATCCTCCTGCATTATAATAAGGAATGTCTGAGCTTTAGAATTAGGGATGTCACCTCTAGTTTTAAAGCTCAGACATTCCTTATTCTC
>Ga0209208_10011527_pt1 | contig 11309 bp, 7 predicted proteins | sample S1TSphfallax_3_FD_187694 | JGI IMG/M metagenome (GOLD analysis project Ga0209208, IMG submission 187694) | Host-associated microbial communities from peat moss isolated from Minnesota, USA - S1T2_Fd - Sphagnum fallax MG (SPAdes) (version 2) | ecosystem: Host-associated > Plants > Peat moss >...
TTTATTTCTTTCAATCCATCAATCCGTAGAAATTGCATTGTAATTGATGGATCGGCGTCAAATGATAGAAAACTGAATCCTACAACACCAGCTCTTTGGCTTTTATGCTGTGAGTGTCATTAGTGTAACTGCCTTCTATTCTGGTGAACAGAAACCTTTGGTATTAAGCCCTCAAAGAAGTATCTCCATATTGCCAAAGGTACCTTTAGAGATATATTTAACTTTGGAGTTCAACCTAATAGACTTGCTACCCACATTGGAAAAACCAGCATTGAAAAGCATTGAAAAGATCGCCAAAAATGCATTCTTTCAGCTTGCAAAGCATGCTCAAATCCAGAGGAGAAACAAAAATCAACACCCAAAAACAAATCTGTTAAGAAGGTGATAACAAGAGCTTATCTGTTGATGCCCTGCACACAGAAATCTGGATTTAAATTTAAGATGGCCTTAGAGAATTCATTGTGAAGATAGAGATAGAGAAGGGCTCAATGGGGTCACTTCCATGTTTCTCCAAATGGTGTGCAAAAGAATATAGGGTGTAACTAATTCAATAGAGAATATAATTTATAATTTAATTTACTCAAATATAAATGAGGTGCTTAGAATTCATAATGAGAATAGAATTACAATATTATTAATTTTAATAAAACCAATTTTATTATTTCAGAACAGTCCCAAAAATACCCCTTTATATCAGGCGTTTCATAAAATATGCAAGGAAGTGGGACCCTGTGGAGAAGGGTTGTTTTTTGTCCAGCATTTTGGAGTGTTGGGAATGGAACACGTTTTTGTGTGTTGAGAGTTGAAATTTGCCAACAAAGCGTTTTCATGAGGTGGAATAGAGGAAGAAGTTGCGAGAGCATGCCAGCCATAATTTGGTGTTTTGTGCCAACAAATTTTATGCAGTCATGTGCTGATCTCTCATCGATCATATGCGCTGATTTGCTTTATTTAGGTGGGGAACGATGCAGATGTGAAAGTAGCAACAAAGCTTGGCAATCTGCTGATGGCAAAACAAAGCGAAATTGTCTGCACCAGCAGTTTGGAGCCGACTCGCCACACCTCCACCTCATGTTTGTAGGGTGGTTGTTGCGACGACTCGGCGGTTGTCGACCTGTTCTTCAAACTCTCCTCAAGCTTTTTCAGTCTCATTCTTAGAAAAGTCACCTTCACATCTGCAATTGCCTTCATCATCCTAACAACCTTAAGCTGATCCACAGCAACAATGTTGTTGTTCTCTGCAACCGCCGGCGTTGTTTTTTTCCCCCTTGTAATGGACCTTGGGGGGGTGGTGGTATCCGCCATGTTCTGTACAACAATTTTGCTGCTGGGGGGTCTAGTGGGTGTCGTCGAAGGTTTCAACGGATTTGCAGCAGCGTCCGGCGGGGGAGATTTGATTTCGGACTCATCTTCTTCCCCGTAGTTGCAAATGCTGTCTTGTGCTGCTAATGCCTGCACTTTTTCATCGTATTTTCGTTTGGCTTCCAATGCTGCCCAGCGCTTGAGCTGCTCGTCCAGTCGAGCCGGGAACTGCTGCAATTGCTGCGAGACTTCTTCAAGCTTGCGTGCTTGGTAGATGCAACTCTTGCTCAGCTCTTCAGCACGCTTCTCTATCACGGATTTCTCTTCGTCCTCTTGCACGAACGTCTCTTGCACAGTATTCAGTCGCAGTTTCAATTGTGGTGGTGGTGGTGGTGATGAACCAGCAGCAGCAGCGTGTACAACACTAGTAGTACTGCGGGACTTCGTCTTAAACTCTGCTAAACCTCCTCCTCCTCTAATGCGGGGCACTGGGGCTGCTTCTGCCACTTCAACTCCTCGCATTATCACCGCAGTTGTTGCAAAAGAGGGGCGAGGAGTAGAAGATGTATTATTATGATTATTATTAGTTTGGCAGGCTTCCGATTTGGTGAAGAAGCGTCTCCAGCCCGTCGTCGCCCCCCTCTGTTGTTGTTGTTGTTGAGATGCTCCTCCTCCACCAACAACACCACGACCACCAGGAGTACTGCCTCCACTCACCTGAATTGCTGCACAGCTTTTGCAGCTTTTTTCTGGAGGGACGTCAACGCTGTTTGCAACTGGACTTCCCCGCCCACCTGTTTGAGGAGGGGAAGGGCCGCATTTGGCATGAAGCAGGTCGCTGTAGATTGGAGAGGGAACACTTGAGTTTTGTGTTTCACATCCATTGGGACAACGTGCATGTTGTGCTGCAGCAACAGCTGCCATGATCTTTACCTCCTCACCATTTGTTTCACAAGCCAACAATTCTCTATGATAATGAGAATGCTGCTCCTCTTCCTCATCTCCAACTCTCAGGGACAAGATATCATCAGATAATGGGAAGATCACTGCTGAAGCTTCTTCTTCAAGCTCATGATCCTTACAACAGTCATCAACAGAAGAAGATGGAGACGGAACCCTAATCTTTAGGGTTTGAAATTCAGGATCCTTGCCCTGAGGTGAGACAGAACCTGATCTTTGAGAATCAATCTTGCCTTCTGTCTGTTGCATGAAATCAGCTGGCCATAGCCCAGCAGCAATTTCACCTTGTGAGTGACTCAAACCATCACCCTCTTCATCTTTTTGTGTTGAAGTAGTACTGGCAACTTCATGGTTTAAGCCCTGAACACCAGCTTTGTCCTGAGCAGGACATGGCCTGGGGTAACGAGGATATAATCTCTCTTTTTCAAGCGTTGGAAAAAACTGAGCTTCCTGCTCAAATTGCAATGCCTTTCCTACTGGCAGTTGAGAACAATCATCACTCTGACATGGGTCCCATGATTCTTGAGCTACATCAATCGCTCTTGATTGGTGAACCATCATGTCAGGCATGCATCCCAAGTCCTGTGTTATTATGCTCATGCTGGTTGGAAGTCCATTGCTAGCTGGAAAAGGGAACATCATTGAGTCATCAATTATCTTCTTCATTGGAAGTAACCGAGAGAGAAATGAGGCCTCAGAAGCAAAGGACCTTGGTGAGCACCCTTTCTCCAGTTTCGATGGCTCTGAGTTTAGGTTTTGAGGTGAAACATAGATGGAGTTGAGTTTACAAGAATTGGAATCTTTGAGAGAAACAGTTTCTGCAGAGCTATTGGCAGCAGCAAAAGCTTTGTCAGAACCTGCTGTTGTTGGATAGGCAGCAGCATGATCACCTTGGGAAGATGCCGTTTTACTAATGGATGATGGTGATGGGGATTTTGATGGTGATTTGCATTGTGGGGAAGAAGGTGATCTAGATTCAAGTGGCTGACTGACAATACTTGTCAATGGGAGGGAGGCCACCAAATGACTTGTTTTAGCTGTGATCATCATTGTCATTGGTTCTTTGTTTTCTGACCCAGATACCAGGCTACCCTTTCCCATTCCAATTTCCAAGGGCAACCTAGCAGTAGTTCTCTCAGACTCCTGAGTAACCTTCACCAGGGATAGAGGTTGAGAGGAGCAAGTAGCCTCAATGGAAGAACTTTTATTTGTCCCCTGTGGATGTTCCCTCCTCTTGCTGGCCTTCTTCAAATGAGGAGCTTTCTTCGCTGGCAAATCAGATGTACTGGTGGCACTCTGGGAGTCAGTCATTTCAATGTCTTCAAGGTTGGCAACATGCCGAGTATGCTGCTGCCTTCTTTCAATGCCTTTCTTGATAACAAGATATCTTTCAGTTGACGATTCAGATATGCTCTCAGTTGGAAGGTTGGTCATTTCAGTGTCTTCACTGAGGCTGTCTTGAACATCCTTTGTGACCTGCACTTGCTGTTTTTGCTTAATTGCCTTCTTGGCCTGTGGAAATTTTTCAGTCACCAAATGGCATACTCTCCTCCCACTTTGAGGGTCAGCCAATTCTGCATATTCAACTGCATTGTCATGAACCTTTTGTGATTCGTGTTGTAAGCTAATTGATTGTTGCAACTTATTGGCCACACCGCAAACTGGCAGATCAACAAATTCAGGGTGAGCTGAAAAGTGATCTGGATTGATCTGAATTTTTCTTAAGAGCTTGTTCTTGGTGCGGTATTCTCCAAGTTTCTTGAGGAAAAGATTTATCATGTTTGCAAGCTCTTTCACTTTCACTGCTTGGTATGAACACACCACTCCTAGATCCCTTGTTCGGTTCTTTGTTGTCTCAATAATGTGGTTTGCAACTTTAACTCGTTGCTCAGCATTTTTTAGTCTGCTCTCCAGTCCCTTAGAGTTTCTCTCGGCAACATCTGCTCGTTGCTCTGTGGCTGTTCGACTCAATCTCTCTTCCAGAAGCACTTTCTGCACCCGGTGCAGCCTCTTCTTCAAATCTCTTACTTGGAGACCATATGCTCCAACCTGCTTGAAAGATTACCAAATTAGGGTTGCCAAAGATGTTGATGACAGATCTGGAGGGATTGTAAAATCAAAATGAAACAGCTAAATTAGTTAGTTTGAGCTCAAGAAAAGCAAGTCAAAGTATGCATGGAAAAAAGTTTAACAGACCTGCTTTGTGAGCTCAGCTATTTTCCCCTTCTTTTGCTCTAGTTCCAACTTTGCCACATGAGGAACTTCAGTAGAGCATTCCTGAAGCAGAGGAGCTAGATCTGCATCTGCATCAAGGGCACCTTTCCTGCCCATTTTGGTAACCCTTCTCTTGAAGGAATTTGCACTTTCAAAACTAACTGTAGTCATTTGCAATCCCTCTGCAAGCCCAATTTTTTTGAAAATATCAGTGAATTCACACTAACTTTTAGGTTCATGTTTGCATGCTCCATCAGTAACTGTATCTAGAACTGAGCAATTTGCAAAAAATTCTACTTGAATATCCATCATGTTGTCTGTGCATTCAATAAGGCACCCAAATTGGTGTCATATGATTTGAAACCCAGGGCTTGCATGGATCCAACATGGAAAACATTGTCTAGTCATTGAAAAGGTTAGCATGTATTGTGGCAAGAAATGTCTCCACTGCTTTGTGTGTTGTTTACAATCTAACTACAATCTAAGCCCTCCTACAAAGTCCATAACATTTTGGTAAACAGCTATGTGGCAGACTGCAATGTTTGAAAGTTTGTAAACGAGTTCAAGGTGTAAGTAGAGGGTTGCAGACTTCTCAACAACCCATTATACCAATGTTTAATGTCAAAGAATCCTCAATGATGGGCACCTTGCTTCATGCTCTTTGTAGATGTATCCACACAAAACTTCTTATCTGTTTCTCATTGGATAGCTATGCTGGATGTAACTGAAACAAGGGTGGAAGGGAAATCTAAAATCCTCACATGCATTGTACATCGATATCTGGAAGTAAAGCACCTTTGAAACTCCTGCTTGTGAAGAAAGCTGACTCAAAATCCAAAGACAAGTGAAATAAACAGGGCACCCTCACCTTTTGTGAAGGGAGTGCACAAAGACCCAGTGCGGGTTGAGGGTGAGAGGAAGATTTCAGCCTGAAGTTTAATTGGCACAGTAACTAAGCCAGCAGCAACTCCAGGTTCTGAGATGAACTGGCACTGAAGCTTCTCAGCCTGGGCCTTAACTGGTAAGTCGAGAAACATTTCATTGCCAGTTTCACCAGGTAGAATCAAGATCTCAGTCCTCACCTTGATCGGCACATTTATGAACTGTCGGTCATCCTTGGTCTTTGGCATAAACACTGAAAAGTGGCCTCGGGGTGACATCTCACTTGCTGGTCAATGGGATACTTAATTTCTGCACTCTACTACATTCAACTGGCACCCAAGAGAGAAGTTCTGAGCCAAATTTGTTTTTGTGGAGAATTCTCTACAACTTGTGCAAGAAAACCGCAACTACTATGATGTTCAGGACATCCTTCTGACACAATTTTCCACTATGTGAATCTTGATTCCAAGGGTTGAGGAGGGAGGAGTATGTATGAGCTATCATCATCAGGAGGAATATGGATGTTTAATCAAGGAGAGTAGAAAACAACATAATGTCTACTCTAGCAAAAAAATTGCTAATGCACACTCTTCTTTCATTTGCTTGTGTCCCCAAAACCACGTCCTTGACTTCTTTTCTCTGGACTGACAAATCTTTGGTGGGCCTACCTGATCTGTTGAGCATTTTGTGTTTCAGGAATTTTAGGTCACTTTGAGGCCCAGAGAAAGCCACCTAAAGACAGTGGTACAGGGGTGTTCTAGAGCTTTGCCAATTGCTTGATGGAGTGATGGTGCCCTTTGGTAGAGACAACGCTTCAACTTAAGGTGAATGAATGAATGGATGCACCTTTCCACAATCCATCATTTGTGTCTCTTGATGCTCTTAAGCTCCTCTCTTGGTGGGCAGAAACACCCAGCAAGTGTGAGCAAATGCACACCCAGTAATTTGCAATTTCAGCCACAATTTGGACCATTGAGAGATACCTTTTGCATATTATCAGCTGCTTTTGTTTCAACTTGGATTTTATTAATATCATTTCTGGCTCTTTTCCATTTTTTGCATTGTAGCATATGTTAATGGGCATTTGGATCCTAGGTGCACCAAATGTTTGCAAACCATGACAAATGTTTATGACATTGCTTTGATTAGGTCCAAACATTATTGTTACAACTAAAAGTATTTGCCAAATTGAGCCACCATAACAAGAAAGCTTTCTTGTGGAGAATTTATTGGCAATAATTGCAACTATTGCAAATGGGAGAAATGGACAGATGCAAAATGAATTGGACGACTCAAGCATTGTCACAAAAATGATAATGATGTGATTGTGTTTTTTAATAGCCCTTGTAAGAACATTCCAATACTGTTTTGAGATTTGGATTCAAAGTGATTTGGACCTCCAAATGAGATCTTGAAAGCTATCTAAACTTTTTGACACAAAATATACAACAATTTTAGATGTATAAGATTGGATCTTATTTGTGCATGTGAGGGCATCATGTCAACAAAAGTCCTCCAAATTCACTCACATTGACATGATGTGGAAAAAAAGGAGATTCATGCCAATGTGAATCCCCATTTCCAAATGTGTTGGAAACTTAGACACCCCTCCTTTACTTCTGCAAAACTTAATGGATTGGGACATGCAGCAACCAATTTTCCTTTTACCCCTCATCACTCATTTTCCAATGTTGTTTCAAGATTTGGATTCCGAGTTGATTGAAAATGGTGCCTTGCACGTAGTTTAAATGTTTTCTTCAAAATGTATTAACTCACTAAAATATAAAATAATGGGTTTTAGTCCCCAGTGAGGAGAAAGTCAGAGCAATATGAGTCTGGGTGTCCACTTCCAAGGACTCATAGTTGTTTTCAAATCATGAAAAAGGCAATGTGTTGTGTGCTAGCAAGGGCTCATGAAAAAGATTTGGTGTCCACTTTTGGGGAGTTAGACCAATCTGTGCATGTCTTGAAGATAAGATTGCAAATGGAAGAGAATGAAGTGGTTTGAAATGCATAAATCAAAATGTTATTTTTTCACACCTATAGTTACCATATTTGTAATGAAAATCAATTTAGTATGTTAAGTGAACATCCCTTACATTTTTTCCTACTATTTTTGCCTTTTGGGTGTGAGTTTGAATTTTTGAAATCCATTTGTAGGGATTTGGCTAATGTGGTTGGATATTGATGATACCAATTTGTGACCTAGTGCTTAGTGAGCAATGTGCAGCTTTCCACCAAAACTCATGCTTATGACAATCAATATTTTGGCCATTGGACAACATTGAGCTCCATTCCATTATGCCACCATTTGTTCATGCGGATATTGACCCAAGTTCCATAGATTTGAACTTGGGGATTATGCTTATTTATAACAAATAACACCCATTACATTTGATTTGATGATCAAACACGTCATTGTGTGTTGAAGAGGTTTTACATTTTGGAATTTTGTTGTTGAAAGGTCAACATGTCAAATATGGAAATACCACATGTGTAACTGAAGTCATTTTTTATATGTGAATGGCCAAGTGGATTGTTGTTTAGTATTGTTGCTAATCGGCTTGGGGTGTATGGTAGGTCGACAATCATGAGGTGCAATCAGCATTTTAGTTTTTGACCAATGTTTTAGAAGGTGGCATATGTGCTGTTTTATAATGATACATAAAAAGGTATTTCATGTTGGGAATCATGATTGTGTGAATTTGAGCTTGGATTCTTGCATTTCCCACAAGTTTTGATTTGTATGTATTAATTTGTGTGACTTTGTTCAGTTTTGATAATGGACACGTGGTGTGCATAAAATTAGTAGTGCATGATAATGGGCGTGGTTGTTGAATATTTTGAGAAGTACATAGCAGATTGCAATCTTCTTAAAGGAAAATATCATTCTTCTGAATTGTGTGGTCCACTCCATGGGCACTCTAACCTATACCATATTACAGCGAACAAAGGGGGGGTTTAAAGAAAATTGGAGCATTATCTTCTAATCAAATGGTTCGCACAAGATTTATGAACACGAAACTACAACCTCTATCAAATATGTATAGTTACTGAATCCACAATGAGTAATCAGCAATGGATATACAATGTAAAGAATCTAAAGCCCTAAGACATTTCACATTCCTCTCACTTCTTTCTCACATGACCGTCTTTCATCTATGTTAGGAATTGTTTCGAAAGGCGAGGCAACTTCCAACTCAAGCAATTATGTTGTATATTTTTTCCATTGATAGGGACTCATTAACAGTTCATGCTGATTTGTAAAACATTTAAGCTATACAGGTGGATTAAATAACACATATGACTTTCTTCACCTTTCAATAAAAAACAGAAATGCTAGTTCTTACCTAACTAATCATTGACTTCTGTATTCAAAGAGAGCAATTTCCTAAGTGACACAAGTATAGGTGTAAACAAAATTATCAATCCCACAAAAGAGTTGAGGGCAAAAGAGGCTCTCACAATCACTCACTTTTCAGAGTTTCAAGTCAAAGTTTATACAATTAGCAAGTTGAAAGCCTATAACCCATGCTAAGATTCACATGGTCTTTAGGTAACCAAAAGAAAGATATATATATATATATATATAAATCTACAAATGTTGATACTCCATTGGCTAACAGCCAAATCCACATCCCCAAAAAAATGTCACCTGAGACCTTATATGAAGGTCAACCAAATGGCATTGTTCACACAAGTTGCAAAGACTTCTCTAACCATCCCAAAGGAGTCAAGTGCAAGCTCTCACAAATCATCTACAGAAAATCATTATGGACACAGTTCTGTATAGTCAAAAGGTTGTGATATATGAAGTTCTGTTTGGTGTGAACTGCAGCTATGTCAAACATTGCAGCTTGAATTCTGTGTGCACAATTGGTCCATAGATGTCACCCAGTACCTACTCCTTGATTGCAGGTAGGTACCAGAGGCATGCACCAAACAGTAAGTAGTTTGGTATATTTTTGTCATTACAAGGTTTCTTTTCTGCATTCAAGAAATCTTGTAAAGGGCCAGCAACATTTTGGCTTAGTCTGGATTTCCAGTCTGCATTGTGAAAGCATGGCCTGTTCAATGACATTTAAAACAGGTGGGTCACCGAAAAGAGAAGGTATGCAGTGGTGTAAAACCAGGTAAGTCACTAAAATAAAAAAAAGTACATGGCAGACTCTCAAGTAATCCCAACCTGTAGTTCTAGGGACAGCAACCCTTATAACTAAATAATCTCAGAACATTAGTTCTATGGTCAACTCACTCTTTTGCTGTTGTACAAATCAGACTTGGTCAATGAATTTGCCCTGCCAGAGAAGCTTTGCTAATTGGAGGTTCTAAATATAACGCTGTAATTAGGAGGTTACAGCCTTTTGGTTGTGAGGACAATTTTTTTTATGCATGGAATTTCATGCTTCAGGGCGTATAAGGTCAAAAGTGTTGCCCACCAAACAAACAAAAAAAAGTGCTTGAATCAGGAAAAAGCTGAAGCTGACGATGTCTGAAATGTGCTTCCTAAGAAAACAATGACAATGGTAATATCATCATGATATTTTCGTCTTCGGCCAATTGGAATACTCCTCAGTTCATCCAATGTTAAGCCTGGCCCAAATGGACAGTCAAAAGAACAGAAACTACATCAGCGACTTATCTTGTCATGCAGATAAATAAAATCACTTGTATTACACAAGCTGGAACAAAAAGGGTAAATTTATAAGGGAAGGAAAGTTGCATAAACATACCTACAACAAAGCAGAGTGAGGAAACAAAACCAGTGAGGTAAAATACACAAGTCTGGCACAAACAGGAATTTTCTTTTTAAAAAAAATCCCAAACCATAATTTACTCATAGATTGAGAAATGCAGCTAATTAACATGATACCTGCATTATCAGCCACTCGGAGAAGGAGGTGGTCAATCATGAACTTGGCAGGGTCACCAGCAGGATGGTCACACAAAAACTGATGAATGTGATTGACAACCTCGTCATTTGTGAAGAAATCAAACAGGCCATCACTCCCGATGATCACAAACTGATCATCAGGATCCACCCGCAGCATATTGACGGATGGGTCAGCAGTCAGATATGGTGGACTGATCAAATGTTGAACCCGCAAAATCCCCATCAGAGCATCGTTCATGTTTGCCTTCATCCACAGATGGTAAAAAAAATCACACACTCACACTTTGAAACTGTTACTATTAATTAAATGAACTATATGGCTTTAGTATCACCATTTGCAACAGTCTAACTGAGTGACTAATAACTGTAGCAGGCTTCACAGAGTGGGGAACCAAAAACCCTAAACCATGGAATGCGCACAGTTTCACTATTCATGTGGTAAATTCAACAATGCAAAACAGACAGTAACCAAGTTCAGGTATCCATGAACCAAACTCACTTTTTTCAGATAGCCTGCACCAACAGCACGAGTGACTCGAAGCTTTCCTTTTAAACGTCCACCTGTTACTACAAACGGGTCGTCAGGATGCTCTCTCACCACCCGCTCTCTTTCAACAGCAACATTTATCCCATGCAGCTCTGTTAATTGCAATGCCATCAATGGTGCCCCAGCAGCAGGTTGAGCCCCTGTGGGTTGATCCCGAGACTTGTAAGTGGCAAGTACGGCACGGCTATCACCCAAGTTAAGTGTATACAAATTCTGGCCATATATTAATGCGACCAACACACACGAACCAACCATGACAAGATCTGGTCGCTCGTCCATTTCATTCTCCACCATTTCCAGAAAATCATTCTCTGTTTGAAGCAGCGCATCCCGTAGCCCATCCAACACACCTTGTTGGAACTTACTCTCTAAACTTTTGCTCCCATCCTGTTCTTCCATTGACATAATCAATAACCACTGAACAATGTAAGACTTTGAGCAGCAGAGAGCACACTCCACCCTCACGTAAAGACCTGTCAGAATTTTCATAGAGGATTTCAGACAGCGCCT
>Ga0209208_10011528_pt1 | contig 11309 bp, 10 predicted proteins | sample S1TSphfallax_3_FD_187694 | JGI IMG/M metagenome (GOLD analysis project Ga0209208, IMG submission 187694) | Host-associated microbial communities from peat moss isolated from Minnesota, USA - S1T2_Fd - Sphagnum fallax MG (SPAdes) (version 2) | ecosystem: Host-associated > Plants > Peat moss >...
GACCTTACCCCCCACCCCCTTAAAGCTTTTACATTATTCTTAATTTTTTATATTATATTGAGATGCCAACTTCCACCAACAATTACAAAAGATTACTTCAAAATGATCTAAGTGAGAATTTTTAAAAAAAATTAAATAAAAAACTTGAGAGCATATGAAACAAGTGGTCAACCAAACACCAACTTTGGCTCTATCGAAATAATAGATTTAGTTATGTTTGTCCCATACATGCTTGGTAAAAGCTAAAGTCATACATGCATGTCTACTATCTTAGGGTAATAATAAATTTTTATGACATTATATATATAAACAAATTAATCAATTAAAAATTAATTTTATTATGATTTTTGTTATTAAATGTTCATCAAAACCTTATTGAAGTTTTTAAAATGACACCAAATTAATTTAAAACATTTATATCTCAAAAACGAATTTTATATTAAAATTTTAATATATCAGAAAACTGATGTGTTTTATTTTAATCAATTCCTGCATAATCTTTCAAATCAAAATTTTAGAAATCTCATTTTAATAAGATTTAAAGAAATTGAAGCTAATTATTTGTATGTTTATCAAACAATTTTCATTTAAAAAAATTAGTCAGATGAATTTTTTAAACATTTCATAGCGATATGAAATCTCGTGATACAAAAAGGCAAGTGACAACCCAAAATAAATAAATGATGAGAGGCATGATTAAATCAGTTACCCAACATTCCTATTTTGAGAGGAAACCCAACAAGTAGATGGGTAGATTTCAAAACAACCCATCTATCGGATGGGTGCACCCCAAATCTACACATGCCAGTCCATTAACTTGGGGCAATAATAAATAGATGAATAAAAGCATTGGGTTATTTCCTGGTTTGAGTTTTATTTTATATTTTTATCTTTTATTTTATGTTGATTCATAATATTGTGTAGGCATAATAAATATGTAAAGGTATTATGTCATTTTTCAGCAACAATATAAAAATCTGAGTTCTAAACAATAATTGGGAATTTTTCCGAAATGTATTTTTGAAATTCAAAATCAAACCCGAAAAAACAAGCTGTGTCCAAAATGTGCGGGGAGTAGGTTCGGCAGGGCGGCCTCCTCCGCCGGCATCCATACCTATTGCAAGATTTATAGATAGAAGTTCGGGTTTCGGCTCGGAAATAGCAATAGGAGGTTCGGATGGAACTGGGTAGGGTTGGGTGCGCCGTGGCAACCTCCCGGTCCGTGCCCGCGCGCGTGCGCGTCCGTGTGTGTGTTTCCGCGCTTGCGTTTGTTTGTTTGTATGTTCCTGGATCTCAATCTTCCATCGCCTTTGCACATGACGAGATCGCTGTGACAGGAAGTGTGCGCAACCGTGTGGGTTCTTTTCAGAAGCGGATTTGGTTCTCTACGCTTTAGACGAAGAGGGGGAGGAATTGGGGAAGAGAGAGGGGGAGAAAGAGAGAGAGAGGGAGGGAGAGAGAGAGAAGGGTATGGTGGTGGAAGGTGTTAGCATGGCTGCTACCAATACTCTCTCTACTGTGAACGCACGTGGCATCCGGCGCCGTGGTGGTGGAGGCAGGCAGAGCGGGTTTCAGGGGCAGCAGCAACGGGACCAAGATTTGGTTCGGTTGTATTCTGGGAGCCGAGAGCAGCGGGAGCGTTCTCGATCTACTTCTGAATTTGTGAACACTAAGGATTCTTTCCGGTGGAAGAAGGTGAGTTTTGTTATGTCAGTGATAGAGAATACTTCTGCCGGCCTGTTTGTTGCACCATATGACATGAGCGGCGAAGGGGGGTTCGTCTTCTACGGGATGGATGGTTCAGGGTGATGTGGGGGGTCTACTTTCTTTGTTTGGATCCAGGATTCGGGGTACTTGTCGTGCTTTTTCTCTCTAGATTCTTCTGTTTGTTTCCTGTGGCTCTTGAAACCCTGACGATTCATCTCCCCTCGAGTCTATGGAGACCGAGGAAACTCGCCTCTCTCTTCTCCAGCCTCTGGGAACATACTCGAGAGCCGAGAGATCATGCGCATGTTTCAGCGCATGAAAGAATAACCACTCAATTAGAACTACCAATTCCACCTTCAAGGAGTTAGGGGAATATGTGCCTTACCAAAAAAACTGGTCTTATGGATATCTGAATGTGAGGCACAGGTGAACAGGACTCCAAAGCTGAAGCAGTGCAAGCTTGACGTCCGGCGAGAGCAGTGGCTTTGTCAACCTTCTACAGGTGAGTCCTGTGCACCTGATTCTTCAGTTGATTGAAGCCAGATCTAGACACAAGAATCCAAAAGGGATGGAATCAATCTGTTTTGCACTGCAACTGGAGTGTTGCATGAAGCACAGGTCAAATCAGTTGTTGCTCTGTGCAGTTATGCGGCTTGACTTATGTCATTCATGAAGTAATCAATTCCATATTTGTCCTGTTTATCTTGGGTTCAGAATAGGTTTTCTGGATGTCATGGGCCAAAGTCTCATTGGGATTTGATGGTGGCTTTGGGTGGCATGATAACATTATAGAAATGGAATCTGCAACCTTTTTGGCTAGCCTTAGGTTTTGAGAGAGCTGTGATCTTATGGGGGATCACAGTCTTCTCACTAGAGGGATCTGTTTTGGTTTTGTCAGTTGTCAGAAAAGCAACTCCATATTCTAGCAGGAATGATTGTAAGAAAGGAAGACAGTTTGCATGTATGAGATTGTAATTGGTTTAGCCTTGTGTTTATAGATTCCGTGGTCAAGACCAATCAAGATAAGCACGGGACAAGAAAGGGAGGGGAACGGAGACAACAGCAGCAGGGAGCATTAGTGTTGCAGGAAGCTCACTCCAGTTGTGCGATTAATATTGATGCATATGGTTGGTTCTTGCCTTACAATTCTCCAAGAGGGGGCTCACAGCTATATTGAAGCAACACCCATACTTGCATATTCAGGCAGACCCAAGGAGGTTTGCATTGTGTTTGCATTTTTATTGGGTGGACTTTGTGTAAGGTGGATTAGGAGTGAAAATGTTATCAGGCTTCTTCCTGCCCAGCTGGATGTGAATAGTGTCTCTACATCATACAGCAGAACTTGGTCTTGCCTCAGCATGGCCAATTTGCTGCTTAGAGGTTGATAGGGGTTTTGTTTAGAGGTAGGTATGGGCTTAAGTTCCACAGAGCAAGAGGCAGACCCTACAAATCTGACTGCCAATGCTTATACATTTAGAAGGGTGCTCTAATCAGCACTGTGTATTTGGGGCATGTGTAGGTAAGCAAGGAAGGGCAGAAGCACAGCATCAAAATAAGCCAGGAGAGATGGATTGTGCAGGGCAGGAGAGGGCTTGGACTTCAGGCCAGAGTCACAATCAGGGGTTTGGATTGTGTGCTGGTACCAACCAGCGCACACCTGCAGATTCTTCTGCTATGAAATCTCTATCTGAAGTCAATAGGTCTGGCAGTGAACATAAGCATGCAAAGAATGAAGTTCACAGGTCAGAACATGTTGGAAGTTATCCCAAGTGCTTTGAAAGTGGGGAACTGCATGTAGTGGATGAGCAGAAACAAGGTTTGGTCAATGGATGGTGCAGCACTGAGAGAAAATCAAGGTCTAATAGCAGTTGCACAAGTAGCAGCTACACAGGAAGTGGGTCTGAAGACAATGAAGATACACATGATGCAGAGGATGACTGGGAAGCAGCCTTTGATGCATTGCACGTACAGGGTGCACTTCATAAATTAGAGGGTCATCATAAACAATCCAGTTCAGATCGAGTTCAGCGCAATGAAGGGAAGGATGCACATGAGAAGAAGCCAAATGGGGTTCACTGTCTGGATCTTCACAGTGCTCGGTTGAAGCCAGATTACAGGTACAAGAATAATGGATTTGGGGGCAGAAGAGGAAATGGTAGCAGGGCTTGGAGACCAGATGACATTTCACGGCCACCCACATTACCAAGGCTTGCAAAGCAGCATACTCACCCGAGCCAGCAGAGCAAACAGAGTACTCGTGGGTGGGGCTCCATACATGGGAACATGTGGGACCCTCCTTCTTCCCCTTCCTACTGTCCTATCTGCACAGAGGAGCTAGATATGACAGATTCATCATACATACCTTGCAACTGCGGATTTCAATTGTGTCTTTTCTGTTATCACAGGATTGCATCCGATGATGGGCGCTGTCCTGGTTGTAGGAAAACTTACAGCTCCGAAGGCGCTGTGAAGCTGTCCCACCCTTCCAGTGTTTGGGTTCATGTTTAATCCAGATAATAGTAAGAATGCTGTGCAGCTTAATGAACAGCATGGTGATAGTGACTTGCTCTATAGTACCCCTTTCTGCTGTGTCTTGCTCAAGACATGAATGCTCAAGGGTGAAGACCTTGTAGGATATTTTGCTTTGCTGAACAGGATCAGCAATATACATGTTCTGTTGTGTACAATCGTATCACTCTCTGCCCTCGTAAATTTCTTAACATGGATTCCATTGATACTCATTGTCTGATCTAATATTGAGCCAAAGACTAACTTGCTTGGAATTACGCTAAGGTTGTGCACATGGAGATATTTCAGTACTGTTTATATGCTGCACAGAAGTTGATTTGAAATCCAGTCTGAAACCACAAAGCAGACATCTAGAAAATGCTGGTGCCTTTTGCAGGGAAGGAAGGTGTCTTGTGAAGGTGTTACAGACTGCTAATAGTACATGCCAGGTAAGATTAAGCACTTCAGATTGGAGTGCTAATCTACAAGGTACATCTTCTCAGATTGATGATGTAATGACTGATTTGTCAGAGCATTCCTTGCTTGCTCTGCATTTCTATTTCAGTTTACAAATAGAGACATGGACTTTGTATCAGAATCAGCATTGAGATAGTACGTACATACCATTAAATCCCAATATTGTCTGAAAGAAGGGTCTGCATTTCATGCTTTTACATGAGAAGATGCGTGCTTGATGTGGAAGTCCCTTTTGATGCCAGTGAAGAAAGGTACACTTGATATTGTGTGCATGCTTTTTCATTTAGTTTTGGCGCTGCTACTGAATGTCCTTGTTAGAATGGCATCACTGTCCAAGTGTAGATGATTATATCCTTACAAGGGTTTGTAGTTGAGGCTTGCCTATGCACAGCCGTGTGATCAAGAGTTTCAACCTCAGAGAAGGTACAGTTATGGTCTGAGATGATTGTGCTGGAATAGCACTCCTCTAATTGATCAAAATGGTACTGTCCCACTATGCCTAGTGCAGATACTTTTCATTCACTATCTGTGATGAACCCTTTCTGAATTGCCGATGATGATGCATGCATTCTTCTCTAGGGAGAAGAGAACATCAAGGAGGTAATATATGTGAAGAAACATAAGGAAGCACTTTTGCCAGATTAGCTTGCTTTCTGTACTGGTTGAAGCATGTTGACAACTTCCTTCATTTCAGGCCTCTCTGATGGTGAGACAAGTGTGCAAAGGATAGCAATTTTGAGCACCAGAAGCATCTCTTGTCTTGCCTTGAAGGAAACTGTCGAAATATTTGCATCGAGAACCTGCAATGTGTTTTGATTAGTCCAGGGATCTCCTGTGGGGATTCTCTTAGGTCAGGCAGACATTACATTTGAGGAATTTAGGTTAGAGCTGAGTGCAGACCTCCCAACACATCTAAAAGTGAATCCCTATGCTTTCTTGATACTTTTCATTTCACTCTGGCTCACTCTCTGGACGAAGGCTCAAAGAAGAGTGACATCAACCAAAAGATTCATGATTTCAACTGAAGACAAAAGCATTGTTCCCACCTTGTGTTTGAGTTGTGCATACAAATATATGTTTAGAGATTTGTAATAGGAAACCTCAATAGTAAGCAACTGTAAGCAAGCATGAAAGCTTAGCAATGGGCTTAACATGAGGCCAAGAATGTTCACTGTTTACCTGCTCAGGTGCCTCATCCCGAGATGATGTTGAGTGAACCCATGCCACAAGGTCTGTGGCATCACTGCATGAAGGGTTCACTGGCTTGCGTCCTGTTAAGAGCTCCAAAAGGATGACACCATAACTATACACATTGCTTTTCTCTGTCACTCTCATGGTATACGCATACTCTGCACCATGTATGTGCAGCACAGAACAGATCAGTAAATCAAATCTGAGAATCTTTTCCATTGAATCTAGATCCCAACAATACCAGAGCAATGGTGCTTGTCTTGAAATTTTCCATCAATCAGTAGTCCTTAAACCTAAACAGTAAACATTTCAGCAATAAGTCTCATATTCAAATCATCCAGTCAGATTCAAATTCCTGAGTGCTGGCATTCTTGCAATGAGAGTTTGAGGGAGGCTCCAGAACATTTGACATTGAAAGGAAGATGATTGATCAAACACCAGCGGGCTGGTCCTGACCCAGAAGTCACATTTGTTGGGTAAGAGAGTTCTTACGTACCAGGAGCAATGTACCCAATAGAACCTGCAACAGCAGTCATGCTCTGTGTGTCTTTGCATGGATCAAAGAGCTTGGCAATCCCAACATCTGCAATTCGTGGTTCAAAGACAGCATCAAGGAGGACATTGTTGGAATTAAGATCATGGTGGATGACAGCAGGCTGGCAATCGTGGTGCAAATAAGAAAGCCCCTGCAATTTTTGTTTGACACAGTTTTGAGTGCGTGTGCCAACAGGATTGGTCTCTGAGAACAGGCACTACACAACAAGCATGGATGGAAATAAATTAAGCTCTGTAACATAGCAAATAAGTAATTGCAATCAAAACCTGGGCCAAACTGGCTGCAATCTTGTAGCGAGCACTCCAACTGAGCACTGTATCTGATTTTCCATGAAGCCACTCCCCAAGGCTGCCATTGGGCATGAAATTGTACAATAACTGAATGCAGCCTCCTCGCAAGATGAAGCCTATAAGGCCCTGGATATTTGGATGCCGCACCTACAACAATCCCACAGATATTGCACCTTTGAATGTACTGATAGTGCAAGGATATCCAACATCAGGTTCCAATCACTTCTGCACAATAGCATAACATAAAGCAAAGGTCGGGGGTTACCTTGTCTAATTTTACAAGCTCAGTTGTGAAGCGTCTGTTGAAAAGAGAGTTCTCATTATCTAACTTCAAGCACTTCACAGCAAGTTCCTTGCCTGCAGGCATGACCACTTTATACACTGTGCTGAATCGACCCTTGCCAATGGTCTGGCTAACACTCAAGTTTTCGGTAACAGCAACAACATCAACGAACACAAAGCCAGCCTTGGTGGCATCAAGGAAGAGACAACCTTCTGGGGCAGGCTGCAGATGTGGATGCAAGGCTGTGGGAGTCAATTGAGACCAGAAGTGCCAAAACCCAAACAAAACTGCTATGATGGTCATCAAAGTCGCAAACACCCCTATTCCTATGACAATCGATGCCCATAGAGGCAGTTTGCCATGACCACTGCTACTTTGGCTTCCTGGACCATTGCCTAGGCAGTTGGTGGATAGAGGTGAGCCACAGAGCCCCGGGTTCCCAATGAAGCTGCTTGCTGAGAAGTTTTTGTGGCACTGAATGCACTCTGGCACCCTTCCAGAGAAATTATTGAAGGCCAAATCAAGAGTAAGCAAACTTAGCATAGTGACTAAACTTGGTGGAATTTCACCTGACAGATTGTTGTAAGAAAGGTCTAGTGACACAAGTTTGTTCAACTGTGCAAGCTCTTGTGGGATATTCCCCATCAGAGCATTGTGGCTGAGATTCAGCACTTGCTGCAGGCTAAGTATGCTTCCAAGCTCAGGTGGAATGAAACCAGTTAGCAAGTTTTCAGCAATATCTAAAGAAAACAGACGCTTGAGGTTCTTGAATGAAGTTGGAATCCCCCCCATGATTCTGTTCCCACTTAGTTGAAGGCTTTCCAGCTCCTGGAGATTTCCAAGCTGTGACGGGATGGATCCATTCAAGAAATTGTCACTCAGATCAAGGGAGTTGAGTTGAAGAATGTTTCCAAATGCTTCTGGAATGGGCCCTGAGAAATGATTGTTTGCCAGAGACAATGACTGCAGCACTGCAATCTGGCCAAGCTCCTCAGGTAGATTGCCGTCTAGTTGGTTGTTTGCCACTGTCATTGACTCCAGAAATTTGAGCTGTCCCAAAGAGCTAGGAAGTAAACCTGTAAGATTGTTGGAAGAAAGACTTAGGAATGAAAGATTGCAACCACTGAGTTCTGGAGGGATGCTCCCTATAAGCTGATTTGAGTCAGCTTCAAAATAAGACAGATTCTTCATTTGCCCAATTTGTGGAGGGATGCTTCCTGTGAGGACATTGTTTCCCAGGCGCATGCGCAGCAAGCTGGTGCAGAGGCTAAGGTTTTGAGGAAGACCACCACTGAGCTTGTTGCCAGTTAGAATCAGATGCTTGAGCTGTCCGGACTGACAAAGGGGAGGAATTGGCCCTGACAGATCGTTGACACTCAAGTCTAGCACCTGCAACACAAGGACAACGATGAAAAACAAAGGAACTACTGAAAGGGGTGTTGACGAAGCTCTCTCTTGTTCATCAAGTCTTAGCAGCAGACCCTAACCTATGTTTCTGCCTTCGAAACGGAATGAAGAAGGAAAAGAATGCCAGCAGGTTGTTCCGAGCATTTGAACATTGACGGGGGGAAAGAGAACAGCCGGCGAACAAAAAATGCATGTTGATAACATACCTCAAGTCTTGCAAGCTGCGCAACACTTGGGGAGATGCTCCCTTGTAGTCCAATATTCGATAGCTTCAGAGTCTGCACTCGACCGTCTATGTCACACTCAACGCCTGTCCAAGTGCAGAAAGATGTAGCGTTTTCTGCCGTCCAGCTGGAGAGCGCATTGCTTGGGTCAACCAACGCATTCCTGAAATCCAACAAAGCTTGCACATCCACATCCGCCAAGTTCTGAGAAGTGAAGACGGCAACACTACCGCAACAAATTCCTTCAAACATCACTGCCGCTGTACATACTAACAAGAAAAAGAGCTCATAAAAGCAATGCTGTACACATGACACCATCTCCTCTGTGTCTCTGTGTCTCTCTGTATCTCGTCCTCTTCCTCTGCTGTGTGTGTGTCTGTTTTCGGCGTGCATCAGCTCCGAAGAAGAACACGATACTCCTCGTCCATAATTTCAACAAAGAAGAGTGTGGAAGGCGGTCGGGCAGGTGGAGAAAGAAGTACAGGCATGTGCACTCGTCGTCTGAGCAGCTACAGAAACCAAGTCAAGCAAAAAAAAGCTCTGCAGTCAAACACTGTAGTCCTTCCTTTCCCTTTTACCCTTGCTTCTTCTTCTTCTTCTTTTCCTTCTTGTTCTCCTCTTCTTCTTCTTCTCGTCGTCGGCGGCGTCGAGAAAAATAAAGAGTAATAGAAATAATCTCTTCTCACGCACTCATTCCGACATCTTCTGCCACCAAACTGATGTTGCGTAAATTGAGTATTCTATGTTACCTGCAATCCGCGCTCTTCTTCCTCTTCTCCAATTTTCATCCCCCATCTCCAGACAGAACTTTACTCGAATATACACTGCCGTAAGGAGTGTCAATTCTTCCCCGTCAATCCGTGCCCTTCGTCGTCCACAATATCATCCCCATCTCCAGACAAACTCACACTCGATTGTCGGACCCCAGATTTTTACGCAAAACATCCGCGAAATTAAAAATCGGTGTTTAAAAACAAAACAAATGCAAAATTTTACAATCAACATTAGAAAAATCGGTCTTTTTGTTTTTTTTGGAATGCAAAATTTTATAATCAATCTTACAAGCGCGATGTAGCGTCAGCGGCCTCAAAAATTGGAGAAAAACAAACAAAAATGCAAAATGAAAAAATCTCTAATAAAAAATAGTTCGAAAGCCATAAAAAAACAACTGCAAAGCTTTCTATTCAATCTTGCACCCAATGTAATAACATCTACAAACTCAAATATCAGTGAAAACAAAAAAGAATCTCCATCCTGCATCATGGCTCTACCCTATAAATGGCATTCATAAGGATGCTAAATATTCAACATGCCAAATTGGAAACCTATGGTGTTTTGCATGGTGCAACCCAAGTGGATCCTTCAGTTGTGATGAAAATGTTTCTATAGCAAACTTCACATGACCCTAGAATGTATGAATACCAAACTTTGGCCCGTTTCTGGGTGGGATCCCAACGTATCTATCCTGAAGGGCAGAGTGAACAAACACAAAATTCTCTAATCAATTTCTTGTGTGAGCAGTGTAATGTCCACAACCTCAAAAGTCAGTGAAAAACAAAACAACAAATGCAAACTTTTCTAATACACATTGTCCATAACATTTTCACCATTTACTTGCACTCCTGGAATCAAGTTGACAAATGGAATCACTAATAGAAACTGCTTCCACACCGAACTTTGTGCACAGAAGATCAGAGTTTCAGAAATCACTCACTCCATTGCAGAAGGCAATGGATGCTTCAAGATCCAAAATCCAAATCCAAAGGTTCAACATTAATCTTCAACGCACTCTCTACTGAATGTTAAGTCTTCTCATCTGTCTGCATATACAATGGAATCCAGATCCATAAAATTGAAGAACTTAAGCAGCAAAAGCAAAACGGAGATCCACAGAAAGAAATGTAACATGCAAATATATATCAGAACTCTGATCTTGCACAAAAAAAGAAAATTACAACCTGCTTACACATCAGAATTCTGATCAAGCAACCAAAGAAAGAAATCACAACCTGCAACACATCAGAATTCTGATCTAGCAGCCAAAGAAAGAAATTGCAACCTACAAACACATCAGAAACGAATCACAACCTTGTAGCAAACAGAGAAATAGCAACCTTGCACCTACTGTTTGGTACACTGCACAATGAGAGAGAGAGAGAGAGAGAGAGAGAGAGAGAGAGAGCAAAAAGCTCCTGTTCTTTGCCTTGATCTTGGAAAGAAGTTTTCCATTGAACAGTGTTTTCTGCAGTGCTGTGTTGTGTCTTTCCTCAGTTCAACATGAAGAGACTGCATTCCTCTGGGTGAGATTGCTTGAAGAAATTGCACTTTTATTGTAGAAATCTTGTGATATAGATACTGCAATGGGAGCTTTGCTCAAGAAGCAGTATTGACTGACAGTTTTGGCTCAATGATTGCTGCAGAATGTACCTGTTGCAGTGGTCAGTTGGCCATGGAGAGAGACAGAGAGATTGCCCACGATCCACAACTAAGAAAAAGCCCAAGAGCTAAGAGAAATCCTAACACTAATAAAAGACAACACTTGTAGAGAATGGAGGAGAGGTCACCAGAGAGAACCTACTATTTTTGTTGATCAGGCCTTCAGCCAAGAGCATCACAAAGAAGAATACATTACTGAAATCATGTGCTACGAAGAGAAGAAGCTTTGT
>Ga0209208_10011529_pt1 | contig 11309 bp, 9 predicted proteins | sample S1TSphfallax_3_FD_187694 | JGI IMG/M metagenome (GOLD analysis project Ga0209208, IMG submission 187694) | Host-associated microbial communities from peat moss isolated from Minnesota, USA - S1T2_Fd - Sphagnum fallax MG (SPAdes) (version 2) | ecosystem: Host-associated > Plants > Peat moss >...
ACTGATTTAATTTCCAATATGCCACTGATTTAATTTCCTATATGTTCATTGTTGTGAAAGTGATTTTGCAATATATTTTGCCCCCATTGCCATAAAGAATTAGTTGTGTTTTTATTTTAGCCCCATTCAAAAAACGTTTGGGTGTGTTAATTAATTAGTGAACAAAGGTCATAAATAAAATTTCCAATCAATCATCCACAAATACATATGTTGATTTGAAATTCTTTAACTAATTTAATAACAAAGAAAAGAAGACAACACATTGTGGTCCATTCTTAAACCCCACAAAATTAGAAAAAATATCCGTGTGAATCTATGTCAAAAGGAACACCAGGGCAAGTTCAATATTATAGTATTGGATAATTATTTTATTTTGAATTTTTCGTGTCAAAAAACAATGTTTGATGATTTAAAATTTATAAAAGCAATTCTCCATTAAATTTTACTGTTTGAAAAAAATGGCTATTGAAATTTTTCACATTTACTGAAATTAATATAATTAGTGTGGAACTTGCCATGGTAGTACCTACATATCCTTTATGACACTTGAAATACCATGTTGTTCGGTTAGTTCATAGATTTCCAATTCAAACTTACATATAAAACATTCAACGATAGTTCTCAAACTTTGTTGAACCTGCCATTTCTGAATTTTTCTTGTTTAATATCATCACAAAATGACACAGAAAATTTCATACTTACCAAACCTTGTATTCCAACCAAAACCCTTGAAATAAAAATTAAGAAAGTTCTTCAAACTAATACTATGAAACATTTAGTTGAATTATTATTTGAAAAATTAACTATAATGCATGCACACATAGTACATCTCATGAAATGTTTGATATGTTAATAATTGATAATCCTGATCTTATACACAACCCAAGATACAATTGAACATGAATTTACAATGCAAAGCATGATACAAATATCACAAAACTAAATGAAAAACTAGAAAGAAGTTCCATGCATTTATCATGTTGTCTTTGCATGTTGATTTATCTTGTATCTAAAGATGAAAGGATGCACCAATTTGGTTCTTACTTGTTTTTTATTCAACTTGGGAAATCGGTTCTTATTTCCCCACTTGCCAAGAATTGAGAACAACGCAAAATGTTTTACCCTATGTTTTGCAAGGGTCATTTTTATGTGTTGAACTCTCTTACCCACAAGCTTGGTCAAATCCTTGAATTGATGCCTCACCATAAAATTGCACCACATTGGTTTTTCCATCTTTCACATTTGCCTTGAGTTTGCAAGGTTTGGTATTGGTTAAACCTTCCACATGAAGGAAGCATCGTGTTTCTTTTTTAGGTTTCATACTCTTCATTCTAATGTATTCAAAAATGTTTTAATACTTCATATTGGACTAATTTGCAAAGTGAAAGCCATTACAATCTTTCAATTTTATCAAGTGCCTTTAGTTGATCTCTTTCTTTTCAGTTTTTTGTTTGCAGTTAATAGTTTGAAAAAACATTGGTGCCATTCATGACTGATCTTCTACAAACTTAAAATCTGAGAATTTGATAGTATCAAATTTCATGTAAGGCTATTCACATCAAATGTAAATATTCATGTTCACATTATTTGGTGTGAATGTTTTAGCAATTATGAGACATTTTAAAATGCGTTCCATTATTATTTTTAAACAAAATCCTTACCTGTTGTTAGGTGTTTTCATACACCAATGATTAAAATGTTTTGGGTGAAACATTTATTATGAAATATATTCCATGGTACATTGGCAAGTTCAACAATTTGGTGTTGAATAATTATTCTATTTCGAATATTTCATGTTGAACATTAAAATACTGAAAAATACTGAAAAATTTAAAAGTATTTTCACAATTTTTTCTATGTAAAAGCTATATTTTTGAAAATTTGAACATTTCTTAACATATTACAATTGGTTCTAGTCTCTAGACTTGCCATGGTACTAGGGTAGGCAAATTTTTGGGTAATACACGAAGGTTTTAAATTAAACTTGATTTTCAAATAGGAAATAAATAAATAAAAATCTAAACATTATATAATCGAATGGAATGAATTTCAACTACATGTTAAGCCCATAACTTACTTGATGTTTTTCTTGGAAAAGATCACATATTGATTACTCAAATAATGTACCATATTTCCAATGGTGCCAGATTTTGTTTTCAACCATTTTTTAATGTTGATGTTATTTATTTATTTTTTGAACAACAAAAAAGACCCAACAAACCAAAAAAACTTGTGAAGATCAACATCATAAAGAGCAAATTAACCACCATGGAACCATAGTAGTTAGATTTTAAAATGGTCCATGTTTGTGTGTTTGCATCATTTTTAGTTGTTTTGTAGTAAATTTAACATTCATTGTTAAAAAAATTTACGCCTTTTGCATTCATGGATGGGGATGGGTTTGCTACAAGAGATTTCAATATTAAATCTCTTTCAATTTTTTTGCAAGCATTGATAGAGTTTTTGATTTGGTGAAAAAACTTACCTAGTTTAAATAAGCACACAATTGGAACAAATATATTTGAAATATTTCGCAAAAAAATATCTACAATCATTTCAATTTTGTTTTCACATTCATAAACCACCATTAACCATAAAGTTGGATGTGTCATTGGTTATTCACTTTCCTAGCATTTTCATGGGGTTTGTTGAATTTTACCTAAACCAATGTTTTCTTCTCTCATTATTTTTTAACTTATGAGTTTTATGACCATTTTGGGATAGGGTTTTTAGTTGTTTTTGGTTTTCTATTAGAAACGAATTTAATTAATTGTTAGGTACCATTAAATAAATTTTTTCCATCATAGTTAAATTGTTTTAAAAGCATTTTAAGCTATGGACCACCTTAGATGAAGGTCCAAGGTGCAATGTCCATTGAAATAACAATCCTAACATGGATCCATTTTTTAACGTAAATCAATTGATTAGAATGGAAGCCATATTAAAAAAAGAATGTTCATGATTTGAAGAACCAACATGCAAACTAGGGTGCATGACAAACTTGAATTCAAAGGTTCAAAAGTAAGGTTCGTTTTTAAGAATTTGAACCCTACACTATTTAAAGTGGGTGTAAATTAGCGTTTCAAAAGATGACTAAATTTCTTTGAAAAACATATTCAAATACAGTCCAAAACTGCTCTTCTCTATCTGTTTTCTACCATGTGGTTTGAATCAAAACATTTGAGAAAAACGGTCCATAATTCTAGATTATGAAATTTATAAACAATTAGAACGTCTCATTCTTTATAAAATAAAATAATTATAGAACATTAAATTTCATCTGCACTCTCATTGCAGCAATGCTTTTCTATTTTCAATCGAACTGGTGATCAATGTGCGACACAATTTTGAAATTTATTCATCTATCGATTTTCTCATTCTTTATACGTGCTTAACATATTTCAATGTTTCACACTTATTTTCACAATATACATCTGAATAAACTTAATTCTAAATGAAACTTGCGACATACCCTTCTAACTTAATTATAATTGGAACCGGCCAAATAGTGTGGCAATTTCTATGCTTAATAGAGCATACAAACATGCATATGTCAATTTGTAGTTTTTAAAATCAGAAGCTTATAATCATAAAATGTTACTACAATTGAAATCATAGGAGTGTTGTGACAACTCATGGTATTACAAAAAGAACTACAGTGCATGAAAGAAAAGTAATAAAATAAAATAATAAAGTACGATATGAACTTAACGATGATGGCTGTACTAAGAAAATGTAGGTTATCAACATAACAAGCAGACCTATAACAAATATGATGGTATGTACATTGGAATATTTTCGCAATGGTGGGAACACTATTTTACCAGCAATCCAAAATGTATACAGGAAAAGTACCACTGAAAAATATAAAAGCCAATAAGCTCCTATCAGTGAGCGCCGCAATAAATGGATCGTTACTCCAATATATGACGGTTTGACTGGGGGTCGTGCAACAGCAGAACCGATCACGAGGGTTGCTATAGCAAAGAAGAAGGACAATGAGTCATAAATGTAGAAAGCAAGCATTCTCCGATGACCTTGAACAGAAGCAAATGTTGGATACATGCCAGCAGGGGTTGGAGCTCCCACATCAAGATCTGCAGTTCCGAAGAATGGAGAATATCCTGAAGGCGGTGTGAGCAATGCGGAAAAAGTGACACTTCCAATCAACGCAGCAACAATGAGAACAGTATTTGCTGCATTGGTATACATGGCGATCTCCTTCTCAAATCGTTTCACATCTTTTTGAATGACAGGTATATCCATTAAAATCTTCAATATTTCATCCCTCCCCCTCCCTCTTGCAGATTCTGTCAATCCTGGGTGGAAGCGTTCTTCTAAGACCTTCACAACACTTCTATGGCCATATACTGAAGCCAACTGAAGTGGAGTGAGAGATACGCTACATAATGGCCCAGTATCTGACCATTCCGACCAACGAAAGGAGGTAGCAAAATCCTTCGCCAATCTATGCTCAATCAGCGATTTTTCCACAGTCATTAACAGAGCTGCATTCATGTCCTTGTTGAGAAGAATTGTATCCACCACCTCTGCATGCCGCATCTTTACCGCCCAGTAGAGAGCCCAGTATCCTTCTGGTGAAAGTGCCCGATCTAGACGCTTACGTGCTAAGATAGTTTTAACAATTTCCGAATTCCCCAATTTAGCAGCTAAATTGAGTGGTGTTAATCTATTACTTAGACCGAAGTAGTACAAGTAACCAGTTTCGTCAACCCTTTGAATATGCTTTCCAGATTCTCTCAAATACATATCATCAAAGTCCATCGTGCGCCTTCCTCTGTTTACATCGAATTCCTCCTGATCGGTAAGCCGTTCAACCAATTCGACATAACCGAACTCGACAGCAATTGTCAGGACCCGGTAGAAGAATTCACGATCACCTTCGTCCCTGCAGTGTATTAGGGCCATCACCATGTGCACAAAATTACACGTTGCAGCCCAGCACGCAATCTTCAGGCGACGACTGTCTGGCAAGTTAAAGCTCAAATAGTCAGCTAGATTTGCATCTCTCTCAAGCTCCGTCAACAAGAACTTCTCTATCCGCGTGTTGTTCCTTGCCTCTCCTAACGCTTTCTCATATACCCGACCTCGAGGCAACATATCACGCAATTCAGGCTCCAGTCTTACTCTTCCATGCGCTCGCTCTTCCATTGTGAGTTCTTTTAAGTCTCCCTCTTCTTCATTCGCGCCATCTGTGATATTCACGAGAGTGGAGTCGAGATGTGCTCTTAAGTCCGCCTCACTGGCATCATCACTTATCGCTTGAAGGAACTGTCTTTGAGCAACATTAAACAAGCGAAGCTGTACAAATAGCTCCTCATTTTTCCTCGGTATGGTAGGAGGATGCGCATCTATATGCGTGTCTTGAGTATTTGATGCCATCTCTCTTCAGGTGACAACTTAGAAACCGAGCTGGAAGATGCTTACCGGTGTCCTGCATAACAACACATAGCGTTCAGTAATATGTCAAGCTTTCTGTATTTTGTAAAAGATGAGCATATCAAATTCAGAAATTATTCCACAAACAAAGTATCAAAAAGAGCATGCAGAAGAAAGTGAAATGCAGGCAAACTGATATGATCATTGACCTGTGGGCGTTCGCGAACCCCACACTGAAAAGCAATTAAAGGAACGCCAACGACTCCGAATAGAAGTCGGACTGAGGAGCGCAATCTTGGCGTTCTCTGCATTAACCACCAAAATGAAAAAGATTCTGTAGATTCTGCAAAACGATGAAACATGCATGAGACATTCAAAAATAAACTTCAGTTGACAGAACAGTAGAAATTACGATACCTGTCGAAAGAAAATTAATGACGCCGTAATAACGAACGAAAGAAAGGATCAGGAATTTGGAAGGTACCCAAACGCTAGAGCTCCTGCAGCCATTGAAAACAACGCAGTTAGGAAGCTCTGGTACTGCTCAAGGATAAAACCAGCAAAGCCAGAGCCCGCACCCAGGAAACTGAATAACATTATAAGCGAGACAATGGACAATACGACTTCAAGTAATCTCGTAATCAAAACAGCCACCAAAGACTTGGGAACTATAACAAAAACTTCACAATCTCCTCATAACGACAGGATAGAGGTTGAAGTATGCACCCAACCCTACAATTCCTAGCATTTAACAGGCAGCTTCTCAAGCCAGGCAATGCATGCTCTATGCATGAGAAAAACCCGTATCTTAGTTGTTAACCTGATAAACACCTAATTTTCTGTTTGCTGGCAATTCTATTGGCAAGGAAAATTCCTGGTTTAATCCCTGTATTTTCTAAAAGCTCAGCATATAAAATTCAGAAGTTCCACAAAAAAATTTAACATAGAGCATCCAAAAGGAAATCACAAACAACAAACTGATATGATCATCGACAATTCATAATAGAAGTTTAAACAGTGGCTGTTCGCAGACCTCACGCTCCAAAGTTAACCATTTCAAGGACCAGCAACAATCCCCAATAAAACTCCGACTCACGAGCAGGACATTGCGGTTCTCTGTATTCACCATCACAGTAAAAAAAATTGTAGATTCTGCGACCACTAAAAGAGTGGAAACATGCATAGGACCATAAAAAATGTAGATTTTTTGACAGACAATTAGAGAATCTAAAGCAACTACTTAAAGAAAATGGATGACACCATAATAACAACCAAAAAAACGATCAGGAATTTCAAAGGCACCTAAGCACTAAACTTCTTCAGTAATTGATAAGAGCGCAGTCAAGAAGCTCAGTAGCGCTCAAGAATAAAACCTACAAAGCCAGAGGCTACACCCAAGACAGCTAACAACATTATAGGAGTGACTACGGAGATCACGGCTTCAAGAAATAAAGAAAACAGAACAGCCAAAAGCTTCAAAATCTTTAAGAGGTCAGCAAATCAAATAAAAGAGAGGTCAGGGAATCAAATAAAATCATTGTCGCACAACAAAAAACTAAGAGAAGAGGCCACAAAGAATGCAACATGCACCCTGACAAGCAGATATGATCATCAACGAATCATATGAAGTAAGTACACCTGCGGCTGTTCACAAACTCCACACCACACTGTAAAATAATAGAAAATCCATCATCAATTTGAAATAGAATTGTGGCTCAGGAGAAGGATGTCAGCGGTTTCCGCTAAGCATGCATTAGCACCAAACAAGAGAATTTCTAGACTCTGCAAATGATAAAAGAGTGAAAACATTCGTAGGATGACAGACAAAAACATAGGCTTGTTAGTACAAAAGAAGAGAATACAGCACCTGATGAAGCGAATTGTTGATGTCTGTCAGGCGAGCGAAAGAAACGTCCAGGGCTTGCAAAGGCACCCAGGAACTAAAGCTTCTTACAACGAAGGAAATCAAAGACTTTACTAAGTTGGTAATGCTATAGAATAGAAAAAGCAGAACCAAGTGATGAACCCACGACACCTACTTATATTAGAAGAGTTAACAAGGTAAATACTTCAAGAAACCACAAAATGCAAACAACGACAAGAAAAGTCGTTCTCAGAAGCCTCGGAATCCATTACTACGTACAACATTTGGAGTATACATGAACTTCATACAACGAGGTGTTTTGATTCAAGAAATGGGCTTCTGCTTGTACCACTCTAAACTAAACCTTGCTGAGCTTTATATAGCTTAAACCCATGTCCTTACGGACGTGTGAACAGGGAGAGAGTGTAACTAATAACTTTTTTCGGATTCCCTGTGGTACCGTCAAGAAATTTTTGAATTTGCCCTATGCAAACATGAAATGGTTTGTTTAACAATGGGAAAATACAAAGCTCCCCCTATCTCACACAGGTTTTTTTTAATGGCGAATTTCGTTACTTGATGAAAAATGAAGGGCTGCAAACTGTCCAAAGGAGTTTTTGAGAGAAAAAGGTTAAACTCGCCATAACTAGAGCATTTGTTCTTTTATGTCACAAGTCTATAGTGGAATTTGAAAAAAATCTACTTTTGTCTCTGATCTCTAGCCAAATTTGGGTGGTCGGCATGTTCAGCTACCTCGCAAAACTGAAAAAATTACCATGATTTCACAATGGGAAAATTAGAATAAAACATTGAAATATTGGTCCCACACTTCCTTTGGAAACTTTTGCCTGTGTTTTGTTAATTCAATTTCAATTCGCGAGAGGTCTATTCTTTTCCCTCTAGGGAATGCCAAAAAAGTTTATTGGGATTTCTCAGGTACAAATGCAAGTTCAAAATTTCTAAATTGCGAACTATTAGTCTACCACTAGGGCAAAAGACCACCAGGCTTCTAGCACCGTTTTCTTTTCTGGTGATTTATCGCTCGATTTCTACTTTTAAGAGACCCTGGCTACCAATTCAAAGGGAAAAAAGAGGGTTCTATCTTATCTATAAATTCACTACGTCCGTCCGTGACGGAGCTCGGGTCCTTCATAGAAGGCCGGTTGACTCTTTGGTCCCCTGCACAGGTGGAACGAGCACGATCGTTCTCTGGTTCCCAGCACGGACAGTGCGGGCACGGTCGTTCTCTGGTTCCCAGCACGGGCGGAGTGTGGCCTGGAAGAGGAGGACAGAGATTGCTTGGAACTGGGAACGGTGAACAGCACGGACCCCTGGGGAGAAAGAGAATTTAAGGAGGAAAAGTGTTTACAGTAATGAGGTAGGTAGGCCAGCAACGGATTTTATGGGGGACTTTTCAAAAACAATAAATTAAAAAATAAAATAAAATAAAAAGCTGCTTTGCGCCTTTGTGTGTCTCTTTTGGTTTAAAGAAACCGGGGGACTTCATAGTGGCCGAAGGTCACGGGTACCCACTAATTCATTTGAAATCGTGTATAAGCGACTGGAAATTGTTTGTTTTCGAGAGGGTGTGGCGACAATTATGTCTACTGGCTACAGTTTTAAGAGTTCGTTCAAAGACTACCGTCACGAAATCTGTCTGAATTGCGTGAGGATGCTCGCTACCCGGCTCCAGCCTCCACCACGAAATTGAAAAAAAAGAGATACTGGCTTTTAGGTACTGGAAATGTGAGTGAACATTAATGAAATCTAGCTGTGAGGAGAAAGTTTCATGTGTGAACATTGGTAGTTCAAATTATGAGAAGAGAAATGTGAAAAGATTAGCATCTCGTAGAACGTTGCGAAAGTTCTTAGGTACCTACAGGAGTGGTCATGTACCGACAGGCTATATTAACCAGCTGTCATCACAGCCATTAATCCAAGTGCACTGCTTGTTTGTTAATTCGTTTGTCTGTTTTACCTACTCGTTCTGCTCGATTTTCTAGCAGTTTTGTTGGGGCTATAAAATTTTTGTTTGGTCAGCAAGGGAAATTCATTGGGTAATGTAGGAGTGATATCAAAAATAATGAGAGTACGAGATGAGCCAAGTCCAAGGGATCCAATGCAGCTGCTATGTGGCCTTCCATCAAGCATCAAAAAATATATGTGAAACTTAGGCAATTTAATTTTCTTTCTCCTCAAGATTCCTTTTGACAAAAGAGAAAGGGCTGAATTAAAAGTGCTTTTTGACAAAAATTCACCAGTAAAAATAAAAAGTTAACTATGATCCCTCACTGGAAAAGATCAAGGTACCAGTGTGGGACCTAGGTGCGGGTTCACCATGGCCCCCTCTTTCTGCATGCCCATTTGATGCTTTTGACTCTTGCAATGCGGTGTTGATTCCACTGAAAATTTAACTTTTCCTTCCAACGTGCCTACCCATACAATAGAGTTATCCACAAAGTCACCCTGTTTTTGGGCCTCCTTTCACCCCCAAACCCCTCTTTCAGTAGTATCCGCAAAATAATAAAATTTTATTAAATCTGGGTATAAAATGTTGGAACTCAGCATATAATGTACAAGCTTCGAGACTAATTATAGTAGCTGTACAGGTAGGAGCAGTGAAAATATATGTGGCAGCAGGGGAGGGGCTCAGGAAAAAGGAAAGACATGATGATGAAAGGGTAAAAGTCCCTCCTAGAAAAGAGGAGAGTTCTTACACCTACTCCTTAAAGAGAGATAAGAAAATTATTCCTACTCATAGGTGTAAGAACACTCTCGTGCCTGGTGATCTAAATATGTTTAGGCTCATGATAATGTCTGCATCAAGCTTTACAATGAGTAAAGCAAGCAAAGCCCACTATCAATCCTTTACTTGTAAATTTTAAAGCTTTGCTCTCTTTTTTGTAACAGGTTGCAATACATTTTCTTGATGATCATTTTTAAATCATAAATGAATATTTGAAATATAAGGAAATGCTACAAAGAGAAAAAAAAGGTCCCAAGGGTGGTGTACAGAATGCAAGAAATCTTCCAACTTGGAAAATAGGCCTCCAAAAAGATATTTAGCTTGAAACTAGGCGTCAAATAACAAAGCCAAAAAAAAACCCAATGCTTTACAATCTAGAATCTGTATATGTCACTTGGATGATGATATATATGCTGTCATGTATTTCATCTGATCAATTGCAAAATAGCAACCCATGTGTAGAGGTATGGCACAACAAATCTTTTCATCTTTTTTCGGAAAAACCAGAAATTATGTGAACCTCCCTAGACGTGTCAGGTGGTCTGCAAAAATTACTTTTTTCTTTAAGAGAAAATTTATCCATCTCAGTTAAATTCATCGAAAAATAACAAGAAATTGTCATTCACTTTTGTATCCTTTTAGTTATTTTGTGTATAAATCTTTACTACATTTTTGCAATGTAAATAAAACCTGGAACTAATCATTTTGGTGCATATTTTGTCTAACCTGTTCTTCTCAAAGACCTATAGCTACCCACTATTGTATACCCCCATAACAAGCCTGGTAGAATATAGATCGACGTAGGGTGAGGAGGGGAGTGAAAAATCACAGCCCATCCAATGGAGAGAACGGCCAACTGGTATAGTCACAGGAGCTCGTTCACTCCATCCCACAAAACTTTAATATTTCAAATTCCTCATATCCATTTGATTTCTTCCTCCAAGATCAGGGGATTCCCGTACAAAATGCAGTTTCTAAAATCAAATCCAACTCGCACACAATTTCTCATTATAGCAAAAGGGTAGCCATAGAGAGGCCATTCCATGTTTTTGGGTGCATGGGGAACAAGGGCAACAGCCACAAGTGCTAGGCACATAATAAAGTTATCCGTAAAATCCGGCAAAGACGGCACCGGAACCCCGTGTTTGGTCACATACGGGAAGAGATTTCAAAAAACAGGGAAAAAAAACGTACACTGACCTTGAACGGGGCATGAAACTCAGGCCCGGTCTACAAAAGTGCCCGGGTCCACTTTGAAAACGGAATAGAGCAATTTGGTGCTAAACTGAGTTTGCACTG
>Ga0209208_10011530_pt1 | contig 11309 bp, 15 predicted proteins | sample S1TSphfallax_3_FD_187694 | JGI IMG/M metagenome (GOLD analysis project Ga0209208, IMG submission 187694) | Host-associated microbial communities from peat moss isolated from Minnesota, USA - S1T2_Fd - Sphagnum fallax MG (SPAdes) (version 2) | ecosystem: Host-associated > Plants > Peat moss >...
GAACTTCTCACATTATGACTCATGAAGGGTAAGAAAATTGTCACAACATTATAATAATTTGAAATTTCCTATAATACAAGGGGAAAAAAATTGCCACAACATTATGGAATTTTTTAAAATCATTATGAAGGGAAAAAAATAAACACAACATTATGAAAAAAATAAAATTGAACTTCTTGCACTAACATGAAAGAAAAACATGTGTTCATCATTGTATGAAGAAAATAAATTTATATTTGGATTATGAAAATACTTATTTTAATTTGTATATTGGTGTCATTGCCCTCACAAGTTCTCAATAGTACTTAATGATGTTCTTCACACATGCTCAAGTTTTCAATGTGTTTCATTATGAAATTATTTGTCATTTAGTCAAACATACCAAATAATCATCATTCCATAATTTCTTCCACTGTGTTTTCCATAAGGGCCAAACCAACAAATTCCAATTGAAAATTGTCCAAATGATGACCATTAACTTATGGAATCGAAAATTGTCTTAGCTCAAATATGATCCTCATTGGAATTAAAAGTTAAAGAACTAAACCTAAAACCTTAAAACCCAAAACCCTAAAACTAATACTAAAAAACCTAAACCTAATCATATATATTAATTCAGTAAGTTTGTTAGTTTGTGACAGGGGTTTTGGGGGGTGGGGGAGGGAGAGGCCGGTGAAGCAGCGGGCGATCGGTGTCAGTCTGTGACGGGGGTTGGACCACCATGGTTTCCGCACTGGTCAGGTGTACAAACCAGGACCTAATCTCCACAAAGCATCGCAGTCGTTCGAAGGGAAGGAATGACGGTCGGATCACATCCCTCTCCCACCGCACCAGAGGTGGATATAAAAACCTTCCCCTTCACCCCCCACTACCAAAAGAACCGGCGGTTATATAGAGGAGCGTGTTTTCGGAAATTTCCAAAACTTTCGGGAACCAAGGTTCAAAATGTCAGAACCGGGGTTTTGGGTTTTCTCACCCCCGTCGGATAAGGGAGTAAATACCCGGACTAATAACCTGAGGGTACACACGGCTGGTTCTGATACCCACACAACGTTGGTCGGGACCATTGTGCTAAGTCACAATATTGTTTTTATCTATGGGGATATAAATGCATTAGGGTGGGACCCACGAATGTTATTTTGGGAAAATTTCCAATTATGGCGACTAAACAGAGCGTTCGGGGTGGCTGGAGTGGTGTAGCCACGGGTGTCCGAAGGTCACGGGTACCACTAGTATAAACCTAAGGCACTTAATTTAATTTAATTTTTTTAATGATTCCCTCTTTGCGTCCCCCGTCAGTTTGAGATACCCTTTGTCCTCATTGTTTTAGCCTTTAAACTTCAGGCAACCTTTCGAGGCATGTCAAGAATGTTCACCTTCATGTTTTCATTTCTCAAGTTAGTCATGTTATTTTATATTTATAGGTGTCCTCCCCTCCTATGTTTCTCCTTGGTTCTATTCCTCTTACTTCTTAAGGTTAGCTTCAAACTCAATTTAGTTCCATTTTGGGCCTTTTTGAGTTTCAATTTGTGTGCCTTCGTTTGTTTCATAAGATCCCTCAAGCCATCTAGAACGAGGTTAGGTAGGCTTTTCGCCTACCCTTTGACCAAATTCTTCAAAACCCAACATATGAGTTAACATGGGTCCTTTTCTTCCTGTTGTTTTGTTGATGTTTGCGTTTTACTTGAGGAGGTTGTTTAGGTCATTGAGAGGTTTTTGTTTGCTTTAGGATATTTATGGCAAGTGATTGGTTTTCTCTTCACGAGGAATCTTCTTATGCTTCATGTGCGCCTTGTTTTCACCAGTCATGAGAAGATTCTTCAACCACTTGTTTTCATTGATGTCTAACCTTAAGGAGAGCTGTTGAGTACAATCGCATTGCTAAAGTTCTCTAGCCCATGATGCCAACTATTCCTTCAGAGGACATTGTTGTTACCTTGCTATAACTGCACCCCCCTCCTTCAGACCTTGTCCTTCCACCTATTTTCAATTACAAGCCTAAACATATTTTTGTCTTGGATAGGATTATATTTGCCCAAGCTTTAACCACTGCTCCGCATTTGTCTTTAGGTGGACTTTTTGGGATGGTATATGAACATTTATCGGGATGCTTCATACTAAAGGACCCATCCATAGGGTTTTGGAATTATTCCAATCTAATGTTATTATTGTTCACAAGGATATCCTTAAGTCGATGACCCTAGTGCTAGGGGTTAGCAAATTGTTGGCAAAGGACATTTGCGATCTTTGTCTTATTGCTGTAGGCAAGGTGTTTCTTCAACTTATTAGTTGTTCCATTATCTTACAACTTCAAGGGCTATTTCAATAGCACCTATCTCCCCATTAGTTTGGGGTATCAAACCCTGGAGGCTATGAGGCCATCCTTTTTGGCATCTAAGCCTTCTTTGATTTACACCGTGATTAGGCCACGATGTAGGTTGACGTCGAAAACACTTTTAATAACATTTTTCGAACTATTATTTTATAGAATTGTGTGTAACTAGGGGGCCTTTGGCTAGCATTGTCCCTTTTACCAAGTCATTTTATGGTGTTCACTTTTACGTTTACTACCCACATCATGAGGCCTTTGACCACCTTTTGACCTAATTGGCCCTAGTTGGGCTTAAGGTCAAAGTGTCAAAGTGTAAGCTTTGGAATCCATCAAGGATCTTTCCAGCCATATAGATTATTTAGGGTTACATTTTGGTTATAGATGGCTTACACATTTTGGGTGTGCTAGTGGGTTCTCAAGACTCTACCACACATTTTTTGGATGAAGTTTTATTTCAAGACATGGTGCATATCGCTGATTTTCCTCTTCTAGGAGACGCCCAAGTTGCTTTGGAAATTTTGTCCCCATTTGTAGCTTGTTGGTGTTCTTATTTCACACGAACAATACTTCCTTTTTCCTTCATGTTTTTTTTTAGCGAGTTTCAACATGAGAATTATGTAAATATGTGGGAACATCATGGGTCTAAGATCGTGTGAGTTTTTTCAGGGCCCTTTAGCGAAACATCAGGCTTGACTACTGATATCTTTTGGTGGTATAAGCATTTTCACTATGGAGGATTATGCCCCATCTTCTATTTTAAGGAGTTGGGCTCTAGTGGTTTTGTATTTGTGCTTTAAGTTTTGTATTTTTGATAGACCCGTCATGGAAGGGTATGTTTTTCAAGTTGAAAGGGGCCCACATTTGCTTCAATCATGCTTACATGTAGCGCAAGATGGCCTTGTTCCTACAACTAGGGAAATGCACCCTTCTTTTAATAGTTTGGTAGTTATTGGCGCCTTATGGTCTATAGACATCCATCATGACACATCCCTTAGGTCTATCTTGGAGGATGACTCCATTTCCTCAGCTTTCAAAGCTTGCATTCATTGTTGTTTGGGCAAGGGGGAAGGGCTATGGTTGGTTACTCAACCATTTATCAATTCATTTTGCATTGCACATTCTACTTCCACTTTAGTGTTGTATTTTCGTTTTGATTTGATTCAACAATCGACATCTAGTTTTCTCACATGTGAATGTAGACATGGGTTAAATGCATTTAACATGCATTTAACTCGTTGCTCGTTTGGAGGTCAGTGGATAGCCACACATGATGCCATTCGAAATGTCATGTATGCCCTTTGATCGAGAGACTTGGCACATTATATGGAAAAAACGGTGGTAAGCTTTTACATCAGGATTTTCATTACAAGTCGATGGCTACATGATTCAAAAGGATTAGGTCTTTGTTGTTGATGTGGTGATTATTGACCCAACGTAGGAGACAATGGCTTCGAGTGTCATTAATTGACCAACAGGTGCAACTATGAAATTTAACACCATTGTTAATATTTGCAAGTATAGAAGGCTTCATGAAAGACACCATTTTATTCCAATGGCCATGGAGGTGCATGACACACTCGGACATGATATGGATCGTTTCATCAAGGAGTGTGCATGTCTTTTCCATGATAGACGATCAAAAAGTCATTTATCTTTGCCTTTTTGCAATCAATTTTTCAAACAACATGTTAGTATTGCTCTTCAACATGCTTTAACATCTACTAGAGAAAGGAAGATTATGTTGATGAGTAATGTTTGTTCTAGACCTCCCATTATTGTTAGATCTCACAATTTGCATGTAGGTCACATTAGAAGAGCGATGGGTGAAATGGCTTCCTACCACGAGAAGGACTAACTCTCCCTTTTTTTGGTTCATGCGAGTTGTGTGTCTTTTGGCCTTTCCTTTTAGTCTCCCCTTCAAGGGTTCCAGCCACATTGTTCTTTTATTGGATTTAATGCTTTTTACTGATCCTTACATAAAACGATGAGTCTCAGCTTGTAAAAACTTTAAGGCTCGCCAGGTCAAGTTCCTGGGTAGGTGTGAGTCCCTGTAAACCGGCCGGGTCCGGTTCCTGGCCGATTCCGGGTCCACATAGAGCCGTGGAGTCCGGTTCTTAGACCGGCCAATACGGGTCTCTACCCTTGAAGGAAGGGTAGAGGCAAAAATTAGGTCAGCAGGTGTTGTTGGTGTGGATGCTGTTGTTGCTGCGGAAGGAGGGGAAAGCTCGCTGGAGTGGATCGGGAAGTGTGACTGACTTGGTGCAGCAGCAGTAGCAGCAGCATGGCCCCTAAGCCACGAGGAGGAGGAGCCAACAAGTCTTCGCCCTCGCAATCCTCCGATAGGGCGATGGTGAAGGAGAAGGAAGAGAAGCCTAAGGACAAGGAGCAGTTGCCCCTCGAGAAGGAAGGGGCTTGGCTCGATGACTTGGTAGCATTGCTCGACCGTTCCGTGCGTGCAAATGATTACAAGCAGATTGTCAAGGTTGCAGATCAAAGTATCCTCCCCCACTCCTCTACTTGCAAACGATGATTTTGCTTTGTATTTCCTATACTATGATCTGCAATGTCCAGAGAGAGAGAGAGAGAGAGAGAGAGAGAGATGTGTTTTTATGCGGAAGTGGGGTAAATTTGTGTGAACTACCAGTTTCCTTTACAAAACGGAAGTTCTTGCACGGGCACCTGGAGATGCAGAAGCAAAGGAATGCAAGGTGACTGCGCTTATACAAGCCGGCGACATTTCACAGGCCTTGCAAACGATTGAGTCTTCTCAAACACCTTCTCTTGATTTCAGATTCCACAAGGTTCAGAATCCGTCGCTGACTCTTCAACACCCACACCCTCTAGTGAATAATACTAAAGGCTGTATGATTTGGTTTTCACAGAAGATCTAACCCTCTTACCAGATTGTGAGCAGAGATGATGATGGCTTGGTAACTCTGTAGGTTGCTTTCTTTTGTGGTTCTCCTCTGAGGCATATGGTATTCCACAAGAATTCCTTTCATGATGATGACATGGGATGATGGCAGATTGTCATGATAGGGTAATGAATGAATGGTTGTGTCCAAGACTTTGTGGAGATGTGCAGACAGGATTTAAGTGGTTGTTGTGTGAGTGAACTCATTGTGTCATGTGCTGAAGATTGTGCACTTTTTCTTGTATTTGCAGGCATACTGCCTTTACAGGTTGAATCAACTAAGTGAAGCTCTTGCAGCATTGAATGGAGTTGAAAGGAGTGAAAACGTGTTACAGCTGGAAGCCCAGATTTTGTACAGGAAGGGAGAGTTTGGGGAATGCATATCAAGCTACCAAAAAATTTTCAAGGAACACAAGCTTAATTCCACCGAAATAAAGACTAACATTGTTGCAGCCTACATTGCCAGGGGTCGTGCAACTGAAGTTAGCCAGCTCATGGAATCTTTGAAAGTCTCTGCTCATAATGGATTTGAAATGGCTTATAATGCAGCATGTGCATCTATTGAAAGAAAAGAGTTTTCCAAAGCTGAAGAACTTCTCCTTCTTGCACATCGGTACTTATCTTGTTGCACATGTTTGTTGGATACCATCTCTTTCTCTGTTTTTCAGTGCATACTCGAAGTTAAAAGTTGCAGGTTTCTACAGATTGGAAAAAAATATCTTCCTCGTAGCCAGAACTGTCCAGGGATATGGTGCCTTGCAAGAGCTGCTTCGCATGTAATGAATGTGGTTTGTGGTAAACAGTCGTCATCCACAGCTGCTCTCCAATGTAGGCAAAGAGGGTTGGCGTTCATGCAGCATTGGAGGTTTCTGTGGGGATTGGAGAGAGTCCCCAGTTTCTGTCATCAGCAAAAGCAACCATAAGAAATGTGTTTGGCATTTGCTCATTGCTGATGTCATGTGCTCCAGCTGTTAATAAAGTTTCTGGTTTAATTTTGGATGGTCACAGGATAGGGCAGGAGAGCTTGATAGAGGATGACTACACTGAAGAAGAAATTGAGGATGAGCTTGCTCCAATTTCTGTCCAGCTTGCTTATGTGCAGCAGGCAAGTCTGGCCGATTTGCCTTTCTTACTAACTTCCAATTTATAAGTTGAAGTGCTAGATGAAATTATATGAATGGAGAACTGTTCTCATGCAGTGTGAATATCCAGGAAGTTAGCACTTTCCACTTGGTAAGCACAAGCCAGTTTTTGTTTGCATGTGACAATGTAAAGTGATGACCTCAAAATTTCAGGAAGAGAGAATTTCTATTTGATTCCTTAAGTAACTCATCATGGTGGAACATAAGAGTAGCCTGGAAAATGCAGTACTGTACACCCGTGTCTGAATTGATCAGCTCAGATGAGATGTCTCTGGCACAGATGCAAGGTTGCACCGAGGAGGCTATTGAAAGTTACAATAGAGTGCTGAAAAGGAAACCTGTGGATGCGCTATCGGTGGCAATTGCCTCAAATAATCTGATTGCAATCAGGGGGGGCAAAGACCTTTTTGATTCACTGAAGAAATCTGACAAATTGCTGGAGAATAAGGGCCTTGGGCAAAAGCTGCAGTTTGCAGAGGGACTGGACCATAAGCTTTCTACAAGGCAAAAGGAGGCCATCAGCTTCAATCGATGTTTGTTGCTTCTGCATTCAAATAAGCTTAGTCAAGTCAGTATCATTCTGACCCTATCGCTATTTCATTGCTACCTGAAGCCTTTGTGCCAATCTGTCAAACAATTAAGCATCACAGATATAGTCAAGTTTGGATATTTTGACTACTTTGTTTAAACATGCAATTTAAGTATGTCTGAAAGTCCTTGATTTCCTCTTGAATCTAGGGAGAGGTAAGGAACATGGACTTCACAGATTTTTGGCTGTTTAAGCATATTATGCATGTGCCAAGTTCAGGGCAAGTTGTGCAAGCTCTAACATTTAGCAGTTTCTCTGCAGGCTCGACAATTTGTTTCTTCACTGATGGAGACGTTTCCAGATAGTATAATTCCAACAATTCTTTCACTGGCAGTGACTTTTAAAGAGCGAAAGCAAGCTCATGTAGAGAATGTATTGGATAATTATGCAGCAGAACATCCCAAAAGTGCTACAGATGCAAGTGTTGTGCGTGCCCAGGCTACAGCAGCAGCTGGAAACTTCTTGGAGGCTGCGAAGTCGTTGGAGGCAATTCCTGAGCTCCGCCACAAACCAGGAATGATTGCTACAATTGTGGCATTAAGAGAGAAAGGGGGGGATGTTCAGGGAGCAGAGATTGTGTTGGATAACGCTGTTGAGTACTGGCGTAACCACACAGGTGATGATGTGAGATCCACACTTGAGACCATCATCCAGGTACTGTTCAAACCTCTTGAATCTTTTTTAATCTACCATCATGTCTGACTTTGTTGTATACTTTCTCCCTCTTAAAGTGGTCCATCGCTTTGAGAACTAGATGGAAGCACTCAATGAGTCTTGATCGGCTAACTGTTTCAAGAGGCCCATCTGGGAGACTACCATTAGGGCAATTTCCTTTTAGTAAGCATCAAGAAACTGGCCCCCACAACTTTGTGTGCTGCAGGTTGACAGTCTATTCTAAGTATCATGGCTAAGTGTAGAGGCCAAGTCTTAGTTGAGCTTGAGTGGTGCCTTCTGAAGGGTTCTTTAAAGGTAAACTGGAAGGTCTGAACAGACTTGTTACACAACATACTCCCACTGAGAGGGAACCCCCACAAAGATAGTAGCTGTGATGCTGCCACCTTACCGTGCCCTCCATTCTGGCTTTTTCTCACATTTCCCAAGTTGCCTGATTTGAACTTCGGTCTGTCTATGGCCTCAAGTTCATTCATAAGTAACATGCCATTACCATAGTTTTGCAGACAGAGACGTGGGGATGTGTTATCAAAAGAAATAAGCTGCACAATTATTTGATGTCATGCTGTCTTTTCCTCTCCCAAAATCTTTGATGAATTGCCAGGGCTAGATGTGAGCTGATATCTTATCTGAATGGCAGAGGATTAATTTGGAAGTGTTCATTTGTCATCAATGGGATGCAACCTTCCAAAAGTGAAACTTGTGGAATATCCACCACATGTACATGCAGTGGACATTCAAGTGCAGTGGATTTAAATCTAAGAAAAAAGGGATCTGCAACCATTTTGGGCACTGTGCTCACAGGTTTAGATGGGTGTTGCAGGAGGCTGCAGCATTCAAGCTGGGGCACAACAAGATGAAGGCAGCAGCATCAATGTTTGAACAACTTGTTAGTAGCTCATCGACTATGGTGAAGATGGAAGCACTGAATGGTCTTGTGTGCAGTACAGCATTCTCTGAGCCCATCAAGGCTCGGTCGTATGAAAAGCAGCTTCCTCCTTTACCAGGCCTGTCAGCTCTGAATGCTGAAGCACTGGAAAGGGCTGCACCCACAAAGCGTGGCCGAGTGGGTGAGGACAGAGTTGAGGCAACCAAAACAGGAGATGGCAAGTTGGACAAGGTCAGACCTGCAAGAAAGCGGAAAAGAAAGCCTCTTTATCCAAAAGGGTTTGATCCTGCCAATCCTGGGCCCCCACCAGACCCAGAGAGATGGTTGCCAAAGAGAGAGAGATCCTCTTTCAGACCAAAGAAAAAGGACAAGAAAAATGCACAAATTAGGGGTGCTCAAGGATCAGTCACGAGAGACAAGTCAGTGGATACAGGTGGAGCAAATGGAAATGTGTCATCGATTGTTACAGGACCCAGACCAGCTGCTGATGGTAAGAAAGGAAACTCAAGTATTTCCAGTGAGGTAACAGTGCCACACCCTGGCACTGGATCAAGAAAAGGAAAGAAGAAGGGTCGGCAGCAGTCTTGAAACTGTCCAAGTCAGACAGAAGTAGGCACTGCAAGGGGAATTGGGACTGACTCACAACAGGTTGCATTTGGTGGTGCCAGTAACCTCAAGAAGTCCAAGCAATGTTCTTGTCACTGATCTGAGCTCTACTGTTCAGAAAGTATTGCAGGGCATCTTTATCAGTGAGAACTTGCTGCAGGATTTATTCTCTGATCATGAATTGCTTTTGTCTATACACTTTGCCACAGCACCAGAACAATTCATGAACTGTGCCAGTTTCTTTTGTACTCAAATATGAGGCACTGGCAGGGGATGATTGTTATCTTGGTGGTTCACGTGGGGTTATGTGTGCTGGTGATGAGAGTGGATTCTATGTGCAGGATGGCACCACTGTTTCTTATTTTCCGAGCATTAGAAAGTATCATATACATAGTTTGAATAACCAGAATGTTTCTTTTGTTCATGTTGTTTTGAATCCTACATTTAAACCATCTCAAAGTCATCCTTCAATTACATAGAACATATATAAGATATCTGAAATGGTGATGGGGGAGGAGTATGCAAGTGGCTGAAGTTTGAGAGATAACCAACCCCGCCACTATTACTCAACATGCAATTGGAAAGGCTTGCATCTTTCGAAGTGTGGTTTGGTCACTCACATTATGGTAGATAGAAAAAAAAGTATTTGAGAAGAAACCTATAAAATGAAATAAGATGTGAATGAATGGAGGATTAGGTTTTGGCAAGGTGTTTGTCAAAGGAATGTGAAAAGCACGTGCACAAAAAGAAAATGGGTGAGTAGATCAAGAGTAGGGTTTTGTGTTTTGCATAGTATGACATCCAGGCTCATTCACATAGTTCATTGCTCAGGAGTTGCATTTGTAGGACACACCATGGTGGTTATTAGTAATGTGAGCTCTAGCTCATTCACATAATTCATTGCTCAGGAGTTGCATTTGTAGGACATTTGAGTTCTGCGATGCTGAGCACTACCAGTGACAATTAACAATTAAATTTATTTTTTCTTATGTTTTCATTTTTTTTTGGGTCAATGTCAATTTTTTTATAAATTAATATACATTTCATGGACATGAAAAGACACATATTAATTGTTAATTTATATCCATGTTGGTGGATAGGAAAAAGGAATGAGGTAATTATAAAATGGAGGTAGTTATTAGGAATGGTGGGAGATAGTTATTATGAAAGTTCATAGGAAAAGGAAGTAGTTATGAAATAGTTAGGCTTGAAAATGAGGTAGTTATTTTTTAATTGTCTTTGGAATGGTCTAGGGACAACCATACCACCAGAATGGTCATGTAGAAGCAACAAAGACAAAGAATTGCTTTAAATGAATTTTCTGGGGTTGTAAAATAGTATGTAGGTCCAGTATTAAAGGAATTATAGCTTGTTGTTAAAGTGGCGGTCATCCATTGGATGATCAAAATTGGACCATTTTGATCACCAAAATGGTGATCAACCCTATGAAGATTTAGCCAAAATATGGCTATAAACCAGAAACAAAGTACAAGATTTTGATAATCATTTTATATTTTTGGCTGCACAATGAAAACTAAGTATATTAATCTGGCAATTTTTACTTTGTTTTTTCCCTCACTGCTGGTGACTAAAAACCCTCAAAATTGAATTCAAATATATTAAATGGAATTCAAACTTAATTGAATCAATTCAAATTCAAATTCAAATGAATTGATTTAAATTGGACACATTAATCTTCTCCTTTAGATTTGGTAAGATTAATGTTTTCATTGAATTGAATTGAATTATTTTCATAATTTGGTTGAATTCAATTCAATCAAATTATGAAAAATATATGTGTTAATTTGTCTATGTAGGTGGGTTGGTGAATGGGGCATGGTTGTTAGACTTGGAATTTCCTATGAAATGTTTTCATTATCTTCAAGTTTTCAATTTTGTGATGTAGCCATAGCAGTGATTAATTAGAAGAAAATTTAGCAAAACTAGTTGGGAAGTATGTAGTTTTCACCACATGCATTGCATTTGGATCCATCTTCAAGATTTACACAATCATAATTTGAAATTTTTATGAACATTTTTAAGATTACAATTTGTAGAAAAGAAAAGAAATTCATGTGGAGAATTCTTGCAATCATAATATGCAGAAAAGAAAAGAAATAAATTCATTAAGAGGATTCTTGCATTTGTAATTTGCATAATATCAA
>Ga0209208_10011531_pt1 | contig 11309 bp, 5 predicted proteins | sample S1TSphfallax_3_FD_187694 | JGI IMG/M metagenome (GOLD analysis project Ga0209208, IMG submission 187694) | Host-associated microbial communities from peat moss isolated from Minnesota, USA - S1T2_Fd - Sphagnum fallax MG (SPAdes) (version 2) | ecosystem: Host-associated > Plants > Peat moss >...
TGTCACCTCAAAGTTATTGTAGCAGTTGATTTTTGGTAGCCTCTGATATTAGTGAAGCACATCCTTGTGATTGTTGAAGCTTTTGCTATTTGGGAAAGCACATCCATGTGATCGGCAAACCTTCTGGCTATTGGCAAGTTTGGCAGAGCAGAATTGCAGCTGTTCACATGGTTGAAAGAGGTCACATGAATTAAGCTTTTCTGTAAACACTGGGAACAAGATCTTACTGAACTGGCCCAGTTCTCTAAAGACTCTGCAGGTTGCACTCTGCTCAGGTTGAGCTTTGTTCCAGTGGCTGAACAGAGAGCACTGTGCTTGGTGGTGGTGGTATTCACCATTTTGTTCACTTGTCTCCTGTAACCAATGGACACACATCTGAGACATGAGAATCTCAGAAATCATGCATCAATGATCTGCACTTTGCCAATTTTTTGGGGATCCCCAAGATTAGGATCCCCAAGATCTTTAGCTAAAAGACTCTGTGTACTTATGCTTGTTCTAGTCTATTCTTCCAATTGGTTTTTCAAACAAGGAAAGCTCATCTTGTACATTGGAGTTTTTCATTTTGTGTGCCTTTGTTTTTTACTTGTAATCATATGTTAGGGATCCATAATGTATGTACAAACAAAAGAGTAGATCTCCTTATGCACTTATATTGTCATGAATGGCAAGTGGTTCATTGCACTAAGCTTCCTCTGATTCACACACTTTTGAACATTTTAACAATGTCTTTCTAAATAAAACTTGTTGCAATTTTAACATTGGGTTCTCAACTAAGTGTGGAGTGCAAGGGCACATGAAGCTAAAAAAATGTGTTCAAGAATGAAACAAACTTTTTCAAGTGAGAGAAAATTCAAAAGATTGAACTCAATAACTTTGAAGTGCATTCCCATTTTGGGATTTGCATGCATGTAATAATCCCAAATATTTAGAACTTTAGTTTAAAAATAAACAAGCACCAAATTGGGCCCCCTAAGATACCATTGGAAAGGTCTTGAAATGTAGATGTTTAAAGTGTTTTCACATTGTTCATTTTGATTTGAAATGCATAAGATATGATAAAAAAAAAAGTTGAAAATCAAATTAGGACTTTGATTCTCGAACACAAATCCAGATAAAACTAGAGTCAAATGAATTTTGATTGGGGCATGAAATACATTGTTGGAAAGATCTTTTCAAAGGCTATAAGACATTATCTTCCCATGTTCCAAATAGGCTTTATTTAAGGAAATATGAATGTCTAAAGTGTCAGTTTTAGAATTTTCACTTAGGAGTCTTAAGAAAAAAATGTCATTTGGATGTAACCCCACGAAAAAGTCATAGAATGTATTATAGGAAGAGAGTGGTGCCTCTTCCCAAAGGTTGTGAATTGTGTAAAGTTTGAGTTTAAAGTTGTCCTTACTGCACCATTTATTTACAACTTACAATAATTGTTGTCTTTGTTTGGTTATGCAAGTTGATTTCTTATTGAACTCTTGCTTGTGAGTTCGTCTTAATCTCATTAAAAAACTCCAGCAAGCTAGGGAATATGCCCCAATTTTTATTTTTTTGCTTTTTCATTTTGGGTCCCACATTTGGGTTTTTCAAGGAATTTGGGATGTGTCAAAACCATTGCAAAAAAAAAAACTTCCTTTTCAAATATCATTTTCATTTTATGTCACAAGCCATGACGAGTAATTTGAAAACCAAGAATAATAAATTTTATTAAAACAATAAAAAATGTTTTATGATATTTTCAAAAAAATGAACTATAGTTTCACATTAAGTAACAGTTGATGAATATTCTTCAAAATGTGGGATTAAACAAAAACTACATATTATAGTTATCCTCAAAGCCATCCTTAGTTTGGACCCATGTTTAGTCCTCTAATTTTTTGTTCGTGCCTTAGTTGAAACTATTTACAAAGGTAGCTTCACTAAAGACCAAATTACAAGAAGTTACAAAATTGATAAAGATGTAAACAAAAAACTAAAGACCAAACACAATGATATTTTGATGAATTACAAATTGCCCAATTCAAGTTTATGGTATATTATTTTTTAGTTATAAAATTATAAAGGATAAGGTTATAAGGTGTAAATTTAAACCTATAGGATTCAAAGTTCAAGTGGTAGGTTTTCATATTTAGCACTTTAAGGTTGTGGGGTTTTAATGTTTTAAGTTCAAGATGTAGGGTTCAAGTTGTGGGTATGGTTCAAGTCATAATGTTTAGGTTTAAAGTTTAAAATTTAAGGTTCAAGTTGCAATGTTCTAGATTGTAGGTTTTGGTTTTCAAGGTTTAAGGTTTTAGGGTTTAAAATTTAATAGGTTTAGGATTTTAGAGTTAAAATTAAAGATTAGATTTCAAAGTTAAGGTTTTTTTAATAAACAATTAAAATTAAGGACTAAAATTTAAGATTAAGAATAAAGATTGATATATAGAATTAGGATTTGGGTTTATGTTTAGGTTTATAATTAAGGATTAGGTTAAGCTATAGGTTTAAAATCTAAGCCCTTACAAAAAAATAAATCTTGCAAAGCCACATGGGAATATACAAATAAACATTCCTTTTCTTGAAGTCTTTCTCTATTTCATTTTCACATTATTATATGGATTTTTTTAATGCCATGGAGAGAGAAAAACTACCATGTTTTTTTATTGTGCAAATTATGTTACTAGCTTAGGGGATTTATAATTCAATGCACATGAGAGGAAATAAATTGTTAATCAATCAATGGTTTTGAACATTAATGATTATATTTTTTGGTCAGAATGCAAGCAACATTAATATTGTTAAAAAAACTTGACCATTTTTAATCAAACTAAATTTGAAGAGTTGGTTTCTCTTGTGATGCTTATAATCATTAACCATGTTAAATATATAAGTGAGACTTGCACTATGAGAAATCATGTCCATGAAAACCTCATTACTTTGCAATTAGCTGTTTGGTACAATCAATGTACAAATATGTTACATTTGTTTTATGAAAATATGGGCATTTATAAATAAAATGTCATGTCAATAATTCACAAAGTTTTATTATAGTCACATATTAGTTGCAAAGTGGACCCCTATATGGTTTGAATACACCCCATATATATAATTGTGATCAACTTATTTTGGTTTTGTGGGTAATTTGTATGAAAATTGTTAAAGGCAATTATTTTACAATTTGTGTATGACATTAATGTCTAAAGTTATGCCATGTGTACACATTGTTGCTATTGCAATTGCTAATTAACATTGGCATATTCAACTTTTTTGCAACTATTTAATAATTATGTTTTTTTAATGATACAACTAATATAAATACCATTGCTTCACTGTTATAAGATTATAATTCAACTATGATATGAGTAGCTAGCAATTTTATTACAACCCAAAACAAATATCACATCACTTACATATTATATAATTAATTGAAATTGTAATCTTGAAGTGAGATTAAAGCAATGTATACATTTCATTACCAATGCCATTGTCTTGTACATGTAAATTTTCCATAATAAACTTCAATATCTTTCAGCCTGAACTATAAATTTTTTTGTATGTCAACACCAAATTGTCATGCAACTAAATGTTCATTGTAACTAATGTATATCTAAATTTCTACTACCTAGACAAATTTGAAATTTGCACAAAATATGAAAACGCATGTGACATATGGTTGTAACTTTTAGTAGATCTTGAGACACATTTGTGTTTATTATGCATTTGTGCCTAGTGTTAAAAGCATATAAAGGATGAATAAAAATATGGTTAAAAAAAATAAAATAAGTTCATTGGTTTTTTGTGAAAAAACTAGGAGACATGCGACATATCATTCTATTGCATTTTTTGTTTTTAGTTAAAAAATGAAAGGTTCAAGTTAGAAAAACAAAAAAAATTATTCTCGCTTAGATAACATGAAATGAAAACATTTGATTTTTTGGTTGTTCATTCCTTTATTTGAGCAAAAGTTTGTTTTAAAGAAAAAAAATTGATTGAGACCATCAAAGTCTTATATTGATGATTGTGTGAAATTATAAAAGCTTTTAGTTTTTTATTGTAATGAATATAAATATTCAATTTTAACGTCCATGGTGTTTGGTGAATTTGTAATATCATTCATTATCCTTATGTGTAAAAAAATTATGTTATTAGGTTGTTAGTTTTATATAATTAAAATGAGTTATTAATTATGAATTTTGATGGTGCAAGACCCAAAGCATTCAAGTCCAATAAAATTTTAAGCTAAAATAATGAATGTGAAAATACGTTTACATGTACATGTGAAGAAATTCAACACCAATGTACTCCAATTTTGTTTATGGCACCTTACTTTGAATTTAAATGGTTGTGTGGAAATGTAAAGCTTGAAATTTAGTTATTATATGGCTATGATGAATTTTTTTATATTGCATTTAATTGATAAGTTAATGATGACATTGTATGTACGTTGTTTATTAATTGCATGATTTAAATATGAAAATCAAATTATTTTTCACATTATAATGAAGTTATTCATACATTGATCTGTAAACATCATTCCACATTTGGTAGTTATCAAAATGTAACCCAATTTTTAATAGAAACAAGGTGAACCTTTTAACATTATATATAATCGATATTTGATAAGATATTTGATACCAATAGTTTTAATATGTTTTAGCTTAACACTAAAGATATAAATAAAGTACATACCATTGAAAAAGACCATGGATTACCAAAAATGTTCATGTGAATATTGTATTTTTCAACATTGAATATTAATATAAAAAATTATGTATTGGAACAAGATTTTTGCCATTATTTATGCACTCAACTTATGTAATGTATTTCATAGTGTAAAATTATCATTGTTGATTCCAATAGGTGAAAAATAATACCATCCATAAATAAACATTAGTAACAAAATAGTTCCATCAACAAATTGATAAGGTGCAATTTAAAACTACAATAATTGAATTCAAGTTATAACATAATACCATTGGTAAAATTCATTAATCGCAAGAAAGTAATTTGATAATACATTAATTATGAGTTAGTTGCAATATAATGTAATAGATTTTGTTCATTGACAGATTAATGAAAAATTACGTAAATATTTTTCTCTCCAAATAATACATGGAGCTTTGGCATTTCTTAATTGTAGATTACAACAAAAGGTGTTCATGTATGACAAGTGATTTCACTAGATTTTGAATGAATTCATTGATTTTAGTAAACGAGGATGAGTTGGAAACTAGTGAATTCACTAGTCTAATGAACAAGGACTAGTGAACTGCACCCACATTTTGTTGTAGTGAATATATATGCGTTGCTTAGTTTGTTACCCTTTTGCAAGCATTTTGTAACATCATCATTGTTAAATCTGAGGAAAGATCTTAGTTGTAATGGAGATGGTGAGTTAGTAAAGCCTCGTGCCCCAAAACTGGAACACTAGAATTCTAGTTCACATGGTTACTAAAAAGTGAGTATTGATTCTTCACAAGCAAGCATGCATGGACATATGTTGGATGAATCTTGATCCGTAGGCATGTGATGTCCTTGAAGGAATCAAAGTGCTCAGGACACAATACTGTTTCTAGTGTACGTCACTGTTGAGATGAATGTTGTGCTGAATGCTGGCCAAGTTTTAGTGTAATTGAGGACTCCATGGAAAGGAAATCAAAAGAATTCCAACCCGATACTCTAACCCTGCACTTACAATAGATGTGATAAAGTGGGGGTTATATACTGAAGGAAACAACAAAAACTGTGCCATCCACTCTTGTCGAGGTGATGCTGAGTGAAAATAGTGTGATGTTATGCATGGTGGGATTGGAATTGGAGCTGTCAATTCACATTCTACATGAACTTGTATATGTCTTCAAAATGTTAGTAATGGTGCTTTTCTTCTCTGGATAAGCAAGGGACTCGCTCATTCTCAGGTCAAATTTACTCTTATCAGCAAGGAAATCACAAATCCCAAGACAAGTACAGTCCTGTAAGTATCCACTCTTTGTCCTAAGTGTAGATTGATGACGTTCCCTCATGCCCCCTCATGTTTTGGTCTCATCTTGACTCACTCATAATCTTGCTGTTGCATATGTTGAAGGGGATGAGTGCTCTGTCATCTGAATAGCAGTTGATCTCTAATAGATTGGTTCCCTCTTGTGTTTTGTCCAACAGAAGGGAGAAGGTGACTTTGAATCCAGTTACATGGCGATTATGTGAGAATCCAAGGATTGGAGATGCTCCACAGAAGCTGGGCTACATTCGAATCTCCACTTTCAATCAAAACTCTTCATGTGTGCACTGTTATCCTTACAGCTTTGTTTGACAAAATTTTGCCTGTTTTTTAATGGCCTGATCATCATTCCCATGCTCATTCTGGTCATAAGGGAGATGAGGAATAAGACTCAGAAGAAAAGACATATAGATATTTACAAACGCACACACACACACACACACACACACATTTTGTGTATATGTATATATATATGTTGTGTGCTGGTGTTACAGGGGCAGTGAAGGAGGCCATTGAAACTCTGCAGAAGAGTGGTGCAACAGCATTTGTACTTGATATTCTAAACAACAGGTCAGTGGCAGTGAATGCACTCAAGCATAAAAAGCAGATAAAAAATGTGCATGGCCATGCACATCGATTTTACATTGTATGAGCTTGTTGGAATTTGCTTGCTAACTTTGTTAATGTTGCCTAGAGGTGAGAAGAAGACTCTGGAAATGCAATTTTGGGGTGCCATAGTTTACATAATGTTCTAAGAACAGTTGAGGGTTGAGAGAGCTTTACATCTAGTTCTAGGGATCCATATACTGTTTGTAATGGTGGGGCTGTTTCCAGCTGGAAGAGATTGCAAAAATGTGGTATGCTAAAGAACCTCTTTTAGTGTCAACATTTTTATGATTTGCTTTTTTTTTCTCTCCCCTGCATGTGCTTATTTGCTTTAGACCTATGTTTTGTGGTAGCAGACAATTGCACATTGTCATCTGGGTTGGAAGGAGTTTGCACGATGTGTAGTGGCAGAAGTTACCTGCATCTTGTTTCCTTTTGCTTGTTTTCTTCTGTCCTTGAGTTTCTTGAATCTTTGCTTTGACAGTGTTCCAACTGTCTAGTCCACCAGGATGATGCTGATATTGCACTGTTGATTGTTGACAATCTTGACAAGGGAGTTATTGTGTATACAGCTGACAATATGGGCATCTGTGAGATTTATGAGACAGATGGGGAAAGTGCTCTATCTGTCAAGGAGCCTCTTGCTGTGCTGGTGTGATAAACCTGGCCATTGCATCTTGCTGTTTCATTCTTCTCTTTGCCATACATTCCAACCACAAAATGTACTTTAACCCTCCTCTTTTCAAATGGCACAATAATCAGGGCACAGCAAGCAGAAGTGAGATTCTAGCAGGGGCACTGAAGGATAATGACTGAGCTATCATTCTGGGAGAACCCACATTTGGCAAAGTTTCAGCTAGCAATTTTGGTCTCCATGTCGATTGTATGTTTTTGGTTGTTTCTCAAGCTACAAGTCCCTTGTGTGTTCATGTGTGCATGGATTTGACAGGAGGATACAAGTCCATCTTTGAGTTGTCCAATAGTTCAGGCATGGTTCTGACTGTTGCAACATGCTGACCATGCATGCACATGAACTTTTTTTTCCCTTACTTTGCTACTCCCAAATTGTTGTTGCTAGCATGTGTTGTTGTCTTCTCTGACATGGCATTTCCTTTTGCTTGTGAACAGTGGCAAAGAGTTACCTTGATTTGCTCGACTACTGTCATTTCTTTGGTACATCCTATTGGATGCCAATAAAACATTGATCTGCTTGTACAATGTTAGATACTCTTCAGTGAAACCACACCCCATCTCTGAAGTTTCCTTTGTCTCTCATATGGGTCAGTCTCATTGATTGTCCTTCTGAAGAACAAAGGTTACCCATTGTAGGAACCCAATAAGACTGTCAGCTGATGATGCCCTTGAGCTTCCCCTTCTCTGACAAATAAAGGATCACTGTGATCTGCATCAATCCATGTGCGATTGAGGTACTTTGCAGAACTTCAGATGGCTGTTGCCCCTTAAACTTCAGATGACCAGTTCAGGGTTTGGGGTTTGAGGTTGCTCTGATGGGCAGCTCTTGTGAGGTTGCAAAACAATTAGATCATGACTTGTCAAGGTCAAGAAAGCTGACATCAAGGCTGAGAAACCTTTGTCAGAGGCTGAGAATTCTGACATCAAGGTTGGAAACTCTGACATTTGGGTTGAGATCTCCACTACAGGACAGATCTATCTGAGGAGGTCTAAGATCATTGTCATGTTACCTTCAAATTGTTGTTGTGGAGAATTCTCTGCAATTCCATTGAATCTTTCAGAAGGCATGTCTGTAGGGAACAATGTTCCTTTCAAGAAGGCGCAACAGCCCATAGTAGAAGCTTTCAAGAAAGATGGGACACACAGGTCTGATCTAGTCTGACTTAAGGAGCCTATTCACTGACCAGTCCATAGTAGAAGCTTTCAAGAAAGATGGAACCCACAGGTCTGATCTAGTCTGACCTGATGAGCCTATTCACTGACCAGTCCATAAGCTTCATGGAATGGATTCTCTGCAGAAATTGTAAACCCAGACAGTTTATTGGAGATCACTAGCAGAGATCTTCTCCAGAACTTCATGCAGAGAGATGAGAGAAGTGGGACTGAAAAACTCTTTACAAAAGCTTTATAATTCAACACCGAATACAATAAAAATGATGTTTGGGCTTACAATTTCTACCTCAATCTACACACAGTTTTCTTTCGAACAGTTCTTGCATTATTGTTTCTTGTCTGACATTTGTTGCTTCAATTGAACTTTTTTTCATTTCTTTTTTTGCTGAAATAAATCTTGTTGATGACTAGGTGGCCCTCCTTTGTATGTCCAAAGCACCACTGTTTTGACAAGCTCATCAATAAGCAAGCTTCTGTAGGAATTGGATTTGTGAACCATCTCAAGAACCTCACGCAGTAGAGGTACTTAAGCAAAGCTCTCTCAACTTCACCATCTGCAACAGCAAGTATTATTCTATTCTCCTTGATCAGTGGATTGACTGTGTGGCACCAAAATGTATATAACAAATCGAAGTCACATGATTCAAGCATTGCATTTAGGGTATTGGAGGGTTTAAGGGGAATTGCAAGCAGATGGGTGACTTTCAATGTGGAATTGTCCCACCAAGAGTTGCACAGGAGGTGGTGGTGAGGGGAGAGAGATTGCATTTGTGTCAACTTCGGACGATATTCGACAGAGGGAATTGCATTTGGGTCTACTTACTTGGGTTGCTCTTGGATTGTGACGAGTGAGATTGGCAGCAAATTGCCAAGGGTGTTTGGGAAGCATCAATGTCTTCATCATCATCACCATCATCATCAGTGCAGCAAGAGCAATTGACATGTTCAAGATCTAACTCTTTTCTATACCACAAAGGCAGCAGCTCCACCAGCACATGGAGGAGAGTAGTTTAAGTAGCCTAGGTAGGCCCTATATAATCCCTAGGTACCTTAATTCACTTAAGGATCCCCTAGGTACCGTAATTAATCTAGAAAGCCTTGGGGGTCCCTTAAGTAGCTCTAGTAGCCAAGGGAGTTCCAAGGCATGCCCTTAGGTAATCTAAATAACCCCTTGGTAGCTCATAGGCAGGCCCATAGATACTTTAACTAATCTAGGCAACTCGTAAATAGTCCCTAAAGAACTTAAACAACCTTTAGGTAGGTCATTTAAGTAAGTTAATTTTTAAAAAATGTTAAATGTGGTTCTATTTCATAATACATAAAAAAAGGTTGGTGCAATGGCTAACACTTATGAATGTTAAGGGATCAAATTTTTATTAATATTTTATTACTTACCTACCTTAATTTAAGTTCAATAGTTTAGGTACCTATCTAAGCCGAGGTGTCTAGTTTAAACCACCTAGGTTTCCCAACCCATGTTTAGCCCAGGTTAAATAAGTTAGTTTGCCTAAGTTAATTTATGTGGCAAACATATTAATTTAGGCTAGGTGGTCTAGCTTAGGCCAACCTAGGGTAAACTACATGGTGCCAAATTTTCAACTTGTATTTGCCACATGTCAATATTTCAAGGGTCAAAAAAAATCTAGTCATCCCCCAAAATTTTCATATTTCAATCCTTTTTGTTGGTTACAATATACTCAAAAGGCTATTGTGCAAAATACCTTTTTGGGTTGACAAAATGTGTAATTATTTACTATTGGTTATTGCACATTTGTTGATTTAATTGCACAAAGATGATAATTTCATGGTGCATCTATTGATATATATATATATGTTTTCCATAACCAAGAAATGAAATTAATAATGCAAAATTCTCAAAGGAAAAAATGATGTTTATTTATTAAGGAATGTAGTTATTTATTTATTATTATTATTATTTGTCATGAAGCATATTCCTCCAATGCAAGCTTATTGAAAATTCCATGAAATCAAAATTAAAAGAAAATTGGGCCACAATTTTTATATTGGCCATTCTTGGAAAGCTCTTGACGAATGAGGTTCAATGGAGGCATGCAAAATAAACAATGTTCGTCCTTTTGTTATTACATCTTATATAAAAAAGCAACAATGGTGGTGTCTGTTTGTGTGGGCAGTGCTTGGAACATTCTTCCAGTCATTGCCCGTTCCTGTGGAGCTTCCCCAGATGTAATTTCCCCAATGTAATTGACTCTAGAAAAAAAAGAAATTAGGGGCAATCTGATTTTCTGAGGCAAAAGATTTGGTAGCCTTGGACAGCCCAGAATCAATTTTGTGAGTCCGTCCCAATTAAAGGGATGGATGAAATGTTTGTCCGGCTTTATGACAGGACGAATTTTGGGGAAACTTTTTTTCTTTTAACTACTATCCATCCCAATTAAGGGGATGGATGAAATCAAGTTTAAAGAAACGGGGGACCTTCACAGTGGCCGAAGGTCACGAGCACTCACTAGTTAAATAAAATGTAGTAGCAAGACAAGTGCAAATTTTTTTTTAAAAAATTCTCATTTAAGACCCCAATTGCAATATGGTTTTATTACATAATGAAAGTTCTATTAACAAAAAACGAATGCAAAAAACTTTCAAGATCTCATTTAAAATCTCAATGCATTATGACATGATGAAAATCTACTACCAAAACAAGTGCAACGGCTTTCAAGACCTCATTTTAAGACCTCACTTGTACTATGGTTGCATTAGATACTCTAATCTAGTAGTGTAGGTACTAGGTTCCATCATCCATGACCTACCTCTGTTCGTTTACAATTTTTCTCATCCATCCATTGTGCTTCATTTTGCAGGTAGTGAGGATACATAGTGACCCTTT